>Ga0126342_10006460_pt1 | contig 20784 bp, 17 predicted proteins | sample Cyp1metagenome_FD_92528 | JGI IMG/M metagenome (GOLD analysis project Ga0126342, IMG submission 92528) | Coral microbial communities from Lord Howe Island, Old Settlement Bay, Australia - Cyphastrea 1 metagenome | ecosystem: Host-associated > Invertebrates > Cnidaria > Coral ...
CCCGTGTAAACGTACCTGCATTGTTTCGTATCTAATCTGCATGTTTCAGGATTCAGTTCCTGCCGGATCATATAATGATCCATTCTTGTCTAGTGTGTGTGTGCACCTGCGTGTATATGCACCTGTAGCATCGATATACTTGGCATTCTGTGTTTTATTGTTCCATCTGTCTACGTAAATTGAAACATGTATGTGTATATATATATATATTTACATATATAGAAAGAAACCCTAAGATCTTCAGAGGTCCAAATATACACAGATCTGATACTACCAGCCCACGAAGAGGAATTCCACTACCTCAGCACCATCATGGCACCACATAGACCTCTGAAGTCAAAGAGCCCCCATCGCTATGCAGGACATAGTTTCGATTTTTTTAAATGGGTTTTAGCTATAGCAATAAGGCATCATATATTTTGGGAATTGGTCATTCTTGAGAATTACAGGACGTAAAACAAAAAAACTTTAGCAAAGGAAAGGATGTTTGAAAATTTGTCACGTCAGGCAGCCGTTGGACACAATAGTGACCACCCACAACCGACATACTATTGAGGATCAATATTGCTCATGGACTACTTCCTTAAAAACGTGTTTCTTCAGACAACAGCTGGACACAATAGAGGACCACCACAACAAACATATTTTTTAGGATCAATATTGTTTTTGAAAAAAACTGACCAAATCGAAAAAAAATAAAGCAAAAATTAAAAAATGAAAAAACAAATTCAAAAAAAAAACAGAAAAAACTTGACATAGTAGTGAACCCCCCAATCATTTACACTGGAGTTTGGAAAACTTGACACAATAGTGCATCTATGCACTAATCAGCGTCCAACATAATGCATGTCGACAATGCTACAAGCAACTGGTGGTTTTGCCCTAGAGATGACCAGTCATGACCACTCCATGTGCGTAAAAACCAACTGCAGTATCATGTTCGTACGGATTTCCCCTAAGGTTTTCCACCTCTTCTTAGTTGACAGATGAATCCACTAAATTCATTAAATCCCATATATTTTTTTTTGTCAAATCCCATTTTTCTGAGGTAAATCACCGGTTTTTTTCTTTCTGAAGTAAATCACCTGTTTTCTGAGGTAAATCGCCATTTTTGTCCACAATTTTTCCACTCCTTTTTTCGTTGACGGTAAAACGTCTGTACCGAGGCTACTATCCGGAGTCCTTAAAGGTGCTGTTCGTAGTGAATGCTCCCATGGTCTTCGTGGCGTTCCCTGGGGCGGTTGGTTGGGAGGTTGGGAGACTTCGAAGAATGCTTTAAAAAAAATGGGATTTCTAAGAAAAGGAAATTTTGTTCTTTGGAGAAAGAAATTAGTCCCATTTTCATAATTTATCCAGATATATCTATAAGTTTCTACACTGTGAGGCCCCGTAGTTATGTTTATTGGTTTAAAAACCCCATTAACTAATTTCGCTATATCCACCATAAACCATAGTTAACCAAGTCATAAACCAACTTAGTTATCGGTTTGGGGCCCCACATTGTAAGTAACAATTTGATGCAAAGTCTTGGATTTTGACTATAAAAAATCAAGAATCAGTGGCAAATAAATGCAAATAATAGATAACTTGATGTTTGATGCTAAAATCCAACAATACTGAATTGGATAAAATCATATAAAAACTAAAAACCCTTTCTTGAACTACAAAATTAAGTCTAGTTTTAAGCCAACTACAATAAGATCACCAACAATGTTCAAGACTACAAATTTGAGAATAATCCATTCCCCCATAATACAAAACGCAAATTACTTTTTTCGGTTGGGATTTGCACATATTTAAAAAGGGATGAGGGGGATGGGAATAGGTACTGGATGAAGGATGAATGGACCTCATACGGGGCTGACCATCAGCACAAGATCCTAGAAAAGAGGAGAAATGAAAGCCGGTTGCATGAGTGCAGCCCCATTTTGACTATTTTGTTTGGTCTGAACGCGTGGGAATCACCATGAAACACAACAAACGTCTTCTGGTTGCTGTGTCTCCAGATCATATTTGGGTGTGTCCCCAGTTGTGGTATAGCCCAGAATTGCCATAGGGGGAAATGATGTTCGAAAAGCCATGGAAGGTGTTTGATGGTTGTTTCACTTGGGTCTTGCCTGTTACCAATCAGCTGGACCACAAAAATGCCGCTTTCGATCAACTGTTGCTTGATGATCAGTGGGTCAGGCTTTGAAGTGAACTTACCCAAAATAGGCTAGGGTTCGATTGGGTATTATGTGGCCTATATGTGGCCTATACCTGCTTCATTGGTGATTATGGGCATTACATCACCCTATATATCGTAAAATCACCATTGTGTCCAATATGGTTGGTTTGACCTCCATCGTTGTTGCTTAGTGGCTACCCTCTGGTCATTTTTCATATAGCTTTGGAAGAAATGCCTATTAGATGATTTACATACTGTAATTTTTGAATGGTTGTTTTCCATGTCGCAAACTGTTAAATTGCTAGAGATCAATATTCCATTATATAGTTCTAGTTGTATCCCACCATTGATGCTTGAAATCAGTCCCAGTAATTGTCCCATTTAGTTATTCCATTTCACCCCCCAACCTCCACATTCCATCCCGCTGAAAATCCCATTAAATCACCATTCTCAATATGTGTTATAAGTCCCATAAGATCACCATTTTCAATATGTTTCAATTCATGAATCCCATAAAATCAATACCATAAAATATATAAAATCACCAGTAAATCACCATTTTCAATATGTGTTATAAATCCCATCAAATATATATAATCACCATTTTCAATGGTGAAATCCCATTGGAATCACCCATTTGATGCCTGGATTTCTGTGAAATCCAGGTTGTATCGCCTCATTGAGACCTGGCTCGACCCGGTGACCGCGGCAAAGATCCAAGTACTGGGTGGGGCACCAAGGATGGAAAGAAAATCCATGGCTTGTGGATGGGGATGTCTTTTGGAACAGCTGATTTTTTCCGATGTGTTTGAAATTTCTGGATGTCGATCTTTTTGATTGTGGATTTTAGTTTCGGGATTTATCGCCAGTTTACGGATGTTTAAGGCATAGAAGATAAGGGACATGCCCGACCAATTGACATTTGGAGGGTTTCACAGCCAGAACTTGCTATGATCCACTTAGGGGGCACGTGTTTGTAGATACCTACTTGAACGCTAGTTAGAAGAGCGATGGGTGGTTGGTTGATTCGGGATTTTGTAGGGGATTTCTCATTGGTCCCAGGCCTAGGTGATGAAATCGATACAATTTCCAATTAACCTCAATGCCAACTCTTCCAGAAGTCCTGCTTTAGTTGGGATTTGCTTATTTGGGGTTCCCATGTAGGGGAATATAATCTCAGGTTTAAGGGATAAATGGAAATCTATGTTTCAACATATTTCAACAATCCCGTGCCATGAAGCAGTTGGGTCCTTACTGCGCTCAGATGACTGGCGGATAAGGTTCTGCGCCGTATTTTTTGTAGACAGGTACACAAACAGTAAGTAATGTTCGTATGAAAGCATGTTTTGAGTAGCATGTTAGCCTCTCACAGGGTTGGGTTACTCTAGTCTCATCTCCAAGTAATCACGACCCTTTGTTTTATTGGTTCTATTTTTTGGGAGTTGTTTGGTATTGCATGCCAAAATTGCCTTTTTGTCAGATCACTTAACATCGGATTGAATCCATTTATATGACTCATCCATTGATGTAACATAATGCAACTAACAATGTAGCCATTATTACGCATTATTATGTCAAAACCCTAGCCTTGAGCCAGCTTCTGGTGGCCGCTGTTTGGTTTTCAGTGTTCGCCAGGAACCAACTTCAAGCCAAAGCTCTTGGAACATATCGATGAATCTTGGTGGAATTTCCTTGTTGGTGATGATGGACCTTGAGGTTTAGCATCTTATCAAATTTCAACCAATGTCCTGCGTGACTTTCAAGGGGTATTTCATATAGCCTTGGATTGAAAGCAAACATTTCCCAGAGGACGATTTCGGATGACCATCCAAAAAGTGGTGAGCTTGTGTATCAGAGAATTCGCTTGCTAATTTCAATCAACTCCATAGTTCTACGCAGTAGCCCCATTCAGGTGGATTTCACCAGAAAGTAGGTCTTCTTACCCTCTTCAACATAGCCATGGCTGGTTGGTGGTGACTGGAACATGGCTGGATTATGACTTTCCCGTCATATTGGGAATGTCATCGGGCCCCAACTGACTTTCACTCCATCATTTTTCAGGACGGGGTTGGCGAAAAACCACCAACATAGCCATGATAGCCATGGAGAATTGCCCATTTTCTCCGTAGATAATGCTACCTCTATGGTCCACCGGGATGATATGACATGGGTTCCATGGCAAACTGTTGCTTCGCACTGTTGGGTTACCCCCCAAAATCCCCGTGAAATTCATAGGTAGTATATCCACCTTTTTTTCACCAGAAATCCATCTAAAACAGCGTGTTATTTTTGTGTTTATTCATTGAATATGGCCATTTTGATCCTTGTTCCAAGGAACTTTGATTTTTACTAACCAGGGGTTAACCATGAAACTCTCGTAGTGTTGATTAATTATAACCCCTATTCATGTCATTTGTATATATTTGTATAACGTCCTCATAACAACCCCCGTTCATTGAATTCAGGGTTTTTATGGCTATGGCTGAGAATGAGTATACCCCAACCTGGCCATCATAGTGAAAATGAGCGGTTCAAAAAACCATCTAATTCTGGGTTTATTTTTCCCTATATGATCAGGGCCACTTAGGGGTGCAGTTCTGTTGAAACCAATGGATATTTGTAGATATACTACCATCTGGTTATGACTAACATAGCCATGGAAAATCACATTTTTTTAAAGGTAAACCCAGGTAAACCATCTATTTCTCTGGGCCATTTTCCATGGCTATGTTAAATAACCAGAGGGTATATCATTGATATATCTGGATAAATGTTAGCGAAAGAATCAACAGAGGGAACTTCGTGGGACCTGGCAGCAGCGATCAGCGGAAGTTCACCGTGCAATGAAAAGAGTCAGACAATGGAGACGTGACCCTCAACCACGTTTGTTCCTTGCTTAGATGGGCTTGCATGTTCCCTGTGAATACCACAGGAGGTCATATGGCACGGCCGAAAAATTTCACTTTTAGTCAGGTTGCGATCCGCCTCGCCAAGAGGAAAAGGATTAAATTGTAGCGACCTCACTGCGATGTCACCGGAGTGACGGTTATAGTAGCGGTAACTATCCCCATTGTGGGCCTTATTTCAGGTTAGTGGTTTGTTATATTTTATCCATCTAGACCCTCCGTTTGTACTCATAAAACTGGCGGTTTACCCCATAATACATAATCTATAATCTGTTTGCCATCTTTGGAAGTATTTGGAGGGTTTCCTGAAATAGGGATAATTACCCAAAATCATCCAAGTCATGGATAACCAGTTTAGTATTGAAACCCGTGGTGACTTTGGGCACAGTACCCCCATTTAGGAAACCTCCATATAATCATATCTGGGTAAATTACAACAACCTCACGGCGACCTCACTGGAATCATAATATTAAATAAGGGAAATCATCCCCCAATGGCCTTAATTCAGGGTAGTGAAATATTGTAATTTACCCAGATCATATGTATATGTATCCCAACTGGGGCTACCCCCAGGGTTTTCCCACCTCATGGCCTTCATCGCATCCGAGGCAGACCAGTTGCCTCGCGACTACGGCGGCACTGTGGATTTCGACATGTTGTGCGAAACCTGGTCGCGCGAGGCACAGTGGAGGGATACTCTGTGGGGGGGCCCTGTTTCTTTCATAGCGAAGTTGATGCAAAGAAGATGAAATAACTAGAAAAACTATGAAAAACTGGAGGATATAATGAATTAGTTGGGTTATAAATATAAACCAACACATAACAATGTTTTGGAACCCACTATGTAGTAATGTTTTTTGCTAATTGCGTATTGATAAACTATATATATGGAATATTTCTAGGAAAATGATGATGCCCTTTGGTTTGCTCAAATGCGGCTGGAAAATCGAACTAAATGGAGGTGTTTAGCATGCGAAAATCGACGACCTAAACGAGGGATTTCAATGTTAAGAGGCAAATGAATGGAAGTGAACATCAAATCCAGCAAAGCTATCACCCAAACCATTCCCCTGTGAATGGTGCTTCATGGCACCATTTAGTGGGCGGAGCAGTGGGTTTAATGTATCCTTGGCCCTGGCTGTCACTCACATGTCATTTGCAGCTGCTCGCGTGGTTTTCAGGAGCCTTCTCAGCGGTTGAAATAGCAGGGCACGTTTTGGCATATTTGCGGCTCAAGAGATATACCAAAAAATGTGATTTCAATTCGTGCATTTTGGTGGACGTAGTCATCATCCCACCCGATCAACGAAACCCTGCTGTGCAAACCAAATCCCACACTGACTAAAACAAAGAAGAAACCCGTGCAGGGGTTAAGTGGAGAGACTTCTCATATGGTTTCTGCCGGTGGTACTCATACAGTGCTTCTCCGGAGTGATGGCTGTGCAGTTGCTTGCGGATGGAATTTTCATGGAACATGCAACATTCCACCTTTGGATGGGGGTGTGACAAACACCCAGGTTTCTGCAGGTGGTGCTCATACAGTGCTTCTCCGGAGTGATGGCTGTGCAGTTGCTTGCGGGTGGAATTTTAGAGGAGAATGCGACATTCCACCTTTGGATGAAGGTGTGAAATACACCCACATTTCTGCAGCTAGCACTCAATCAGGATCTTCGCTTTCTCATTCTGCTGCAAGAACAAGTTCTTAAGCAAACTCTGCACGGAGTGGCAGAGTTTGCTTGAGAACTTGTTCTTGCAGCAGAATGAGAAAGCCGGGATCCTGGTGCAGTGCTGGTGCACCAAATGCTTCACGCAACTACAGGCGATGAGGCAGTGTAAAAGATGTGCCGTCCAAGCAGCTGCTTTGGGAATGAACAATTACGGAGTATGCAACATTCCACCTTTGGATGAGGGTGTGACATACACCCAGGTTTCCGCAGGTGGTTGGCATACGGTGCTTCTCCGCAGTGATGGCCGTGCAGTTGCTTGCGGACATAATGCTCACGGAGCATGCGACATTCCAGAGTTGGATGAGTGTTTGACATACACCCAAGTTTCTGCTGGTGGTAAGTACCACACAGTTCTTCTCCGAAGTGATGGCCGTGCAGTCGCCTGCGGAGCTAATGTCTACGGAGCATGCGACATTCCACCTTTGGATGAGGGTGTGACATACACGCAGGTTTCTGCAGGTAGTCAGTACCATACAGTGCTTCTCCGAAGTGATGGCTGTGCAGTTGCTTGCGGAAAGAATCTTTTCAAGGAATGCGATATTCCATCGCTGGATGAGGGTGTGAAATACACCCAGGTTTCCGCAGGTGATTGGCATACGGTGCTTCTCCGAAGCGATGGCGCTGCAATTGCTTGCGGACGCAATGATCACGGAGAATGTGGAATTCCATCTCTTAAGTCTTGGAGTGAGTGGTTTCGCGGTCAGTCCCCAAGTCTTTGTTACATTGTTACATTCCTGATTTGAAGCCGCTTGGGGGAAAACCAGGGCGTGTTTTGCAACTTTGCTTGAATCATGAGGCTGATGCCATCATTCTCACATGTTTGGGTTTGGACGGGCTTGAAGTACTGCGCTTAAGGGCCAGTGGAGCTGACTTAGCTGCGGAGGTTTCCAGTCAGCTTGCATTGCAGGCTGATGAGCAACAGCTTCGTGTTGTCTTGCCCGATGGGCAGTTGTTAGAGGCAGTTTGCGCCGCATATCCATCTGTCACACTTGCGAGTCTCTGTTTGAAGCATGAGAAGGCGTGAAAAGAAGCCTGCAGATGCCGGATTTATGTGGTATCCATTTGTTGGTTCCATCGCTTTTTGAAAATGAAGCATTTTGATTTGTGATGTATTTTGATGTATTTTGTTCTCTCTCTTCCTCTCCCTCTCTATTATAATACATCATACTAGTATTTACATATTGCGCACAGACACATGTTCAATGATTTTAGTACAAGCATAAACACACGTGGGAGCGTTGTCAGAGATATTGATATTGAGGTTTTCCTTTGACTGAAATTGTTCCTCGTAAATGATGATCAAGCTCCATGCCACTGGGTTGTGATTCTTGATTCGGATTCGAAGCTTTTAGAGCTGTTTTAGCAGAAGGTGATTGTTGGAAAATCCACCATTCGAATATTGGGTTTGATGATTTCTTCCACTCAAATGCGCATGTTTGGAGAATTTCCAAGCCAGGTTTCCTTGTTATGTAATTGCCATTGGGGCAGTATAGCCTGTTTTCAGACGCAGCCAGATATCATGCTGTTGGTTATACATATATATATACGTATGTATAGATATCCCGTAATATCCGCATGGAAAGGTTGATCATGTAGATGTAGTCGTCCTGGAGTAGACAGAATATGGACCTCTCAAACATCCTTACCACCGTGGGAGTATCCACACAAAAAGCTACTATATTCTATCTACTCCAGGATGCTTATATAGACCCATTTAAAAATATATACATATACACAAAGGTGAGGCCCCCAGGCATTCACTGGTTTGTAATCCCATCGAAGTATATAGATATATCCCCAACAAAGCCTACTTAGCCAAGTTTTAAACCAGCTTAGCTATCAAGGGGCCCCACCTCGTAAATATCCAATTTATAGTACCTACTTGTCCACCAAAACAACCTAGGTCCTGAACATAGAATAACGTAGACATGGTAGTTGAAAGTCATCATCAAAAAAATGGCAGGGTCTACGTGAATTTGGGAGGGTTGTACCATGTTATTTTGAGCCTAGCACCAGATGGGTGTTTCCATAAATGAGGGTATCCCAAAAATGGATGGTTTATTTTGGAAAATCCCATTAAAATGGAGATGATGTAGGGGTACACCCATTTTAGGAAACCTCCACATGGGGTTAGGAAACATGATGGGGGATTTTTGGGATTAGATAGACATATATCATATATATATATATGTATGTATCTCAATAAATTATCACAGCCTGGTATAACGTTCCCCTAGATCTTCGACCCCAACATTCCACCAGGACTGCGAACGTTACTTCAACAGCTGCCATCGGGTCCTGCGTCCAACTGGTGATGTATCGCCCTGGAGCCCAAGTGAGCGCGACAACAGCGCTGCAGCTCGGTGCTGGGCCAGGGCCAAGTCAGCATGGGTTTCAAGACTACCCTCTGGTAAACATAGAAAAACTGTGGAAAATCACCATTTTAATGGGTAATTCCACTATAAATTGCCATTTTCAGTAGCTTTTTGTATGTTTACCAGAGGGTAATTTATGATCATCTATGAAGACTGGATGAAAATAGGGGCATCCCAATGACTTAGGAAACCCCCAAGCCTCTTTTATAATTTCTTACCGTTTGCTTTGGTAAAACATGATAAAATCATGGCTAAATCATATGCAAAATAGGCATGGCTTCCATTCCGAACTAAAAAAGTACCGGAGAGTAGTGTCATGGAAAGCTCGGGGGTTGCTTGTGGTAACGCCATCTATATACAAAACACGGAAACACTGGGACTATCATGAGATCATAAAATATTATTCCGGGATGTTTACCATTGGCCAACTGGGGATTTGGATTTGCCATTTACCATCCACAGTATCATTGCAGAAGCAGCAAACACACTGGGTTATGAAATAGAATGGAAAATCGATGTGCAATGTCCATAGATCACTTGTGCACCAGAAGCTAAGGGTTAGAATAGAATGGGATGTAGAAATATCAAAGACAAGGCTTGATGACTTAACTTAGCTAACCTACTTAACTTCTTGAAACTCCAGCATTCTTTCGGGCGACCCATTTCTGATTTCGATCCCGTTGAGGACAAGAACTTTCCAATGCCCAGCGACTTGGGTGGAAAGTTCCCACATGGGACGTGGTTCAACGGGAAGATCAATAAATGGAGACGGGAAATATATCCCTGAAATAATTGTCCTTTTATAAACCTTCATTTCATTCATAGATCAGATTTATAGCGGATTTTTCATGGATATCCAAATGAAATATGAATTAAATGAAAGTTTGGAAATGTTTGATGGATCCAGACGGTATTTGGATCACACTGCGATCTAACCATGAAGCATGGTGACTTAAGCAAGACAAATCATGGTACAATGCCGGTCATTACGAATATAATGAATGATATATAGTGATCATGATGTTGGATGTAATGATGTCGTAGTCAAAAGTTGGATTTACCCTCCCGTAATTTCACAGTTTGATATGGAAAATGGCCTATTTAGTTCAGTGTTTTTACGTGTAAGGAATGATTTTACAATAGTTGTGTCGAGTTATCAAAGATCGCCATGGGAAATAATGATGAAATGGGAGCCGACGGAGTCCACCAACTGGAAACAATGTTGGGCAATGACTGCCCGTATTGGTGATGGTCATGCCTCCATGAAAAACGGGACTTCCAATGGCCAATATCAGGAACCCTTAATGATGGTGGGATCATGGTACCCTATACTGTATCCCAGCACTTCAAACATGCAATACTAATCATATAGATGTATTGATAATATAGATAGATAGATAGATAGATAGATAGATTTGTTGATAACATATAATGCAATATAAAATAACCCTTAAAAATATTAATGCAATATAATAAAATAACATATAGTATAATAAAACAAAAGAGTATTTAATATAATTTAATTTACTATATGTTTAAACCTTTTAATTTTTAAGAATATATATATATTGTTTAAATACAATATGCCCTAACAGAATATAATATGATTTAATAGAATTTAATTTAACATAAAAAATATAATACAATATAACATAATAACATATAGTATAACAAAACATTTTTTCAAAACAAATATGTAATGTAATTTACTCTTATATAATATAACATCATATAATATCATTTAATGTCATATAATATCATATCATATCAAATAATTTATTTACAAATATATATATATATGATTTGGTGACATGTGATGATAAGCCAATGATGCTGGGCTTTGGAAATGATAACTACTTCAACACGTCCCCGGTCTTTGCTCGACTTTGATGCCTGCAGAGCCGGGTCGGAATGAATCCCCCAGGGGCATCATGAGTATCATCCTTGTTGATCAGGGGTTTGGTAAATGTTTCTTTTTGGGGAGTATTTTCAGAGATGAAATGTATCACTTTTACGTGGGTGATTGTTAAAAGATCAGGACATTGACCAACCCTTTATTGATGAATCTGAAACCCAAAAAAGGTCATACCACATTGTCATCTCCCCAACAATAAGTGGTTTAGCAATCCCATTCTTCATGGTCATCAAGACCGTACAGAGCGGGTCGTTGTTTTCTCTCTCCTCCGAGACACTTTCTGCGAAAATTGGGAATTGGGTCGAAAAAAGGAAAACAAACACTGATCTGTGAATCCAAATTGTTCTCTTCACTCCGCAAAAGACTTGGCTGATCACTTGGTGGTGTCATAGAACCTGTAAAACATGGAAGTGGAAATCTATGTTAGTATACCCCAGGGTATTTGCTGAGTTTGATTCCTACTTTGTAAGATGCCCCTCGTTTGACTCGGACTTACTACATTTGGATAGAATTGACATGATTTGTCTACTATGTTTGAACTCAACCAAGGGTGTCTCAACCATGGCCCATCCCTCAATCATACAACATGGTTCCAAAATCAATATCAAGTCCAGTTACATTGTTGCATGTTCTGTGTGTTTTTCAGATATGGATGTGGAGATGTCGTTTTCTCACCGCCACCGAGCAAGAAAACAATCAACAATCTATCTTTATTAGGGTCTGTTTCAATGAAAATAGGCTACCCCTAAAAATCCACTGGACAATCATCATCTACAAATTGCACCGAATTGCTGCTTGTTTTAAAAACCCAGGATATGTCGTCGTGGTGATCGTCTTCTTCGCCTTCTTTTTGTCTCATTGTATGTGATGCCAAGCTGTTTGTAACCTGGTGGGCAACCCAAGGAAACTGGTGATGTCGCTGAAAAAAAATGGTTCGAAGGGGGCTTTCGTCAAATGACAGGAGTTTCTTCAGCACCTCAAGTGGTGAATTGGTCGTAATTGATCCGTTTTTTTCGTCACCTGAAGAAGCGGTTGACTGCTCAAAGAAAGGTGATTTGGATAGAGGACGTATTCAAAGGAACTCAGTCTCTTCACAGGGTGATGGCTTTGCATACCCTGAACCATCTAAAATGAGGATTGAAGTATCTAAAATGGGGATGGGGATGTAAAGGGGATAATAGGTATGGAACCAACTGTGATTTGTTTTGTATATTTTTTTTCTGGCTGGCTTTGCTCTCCTGCTCTCTTGGCGTTAGAGGGCACCAGCTGGCTGGAAAATCCCCGAACTAAATCGAGGTTTAGGTCGCTAGGAAAATCATCGAACTAAATGGAGGATTTTCCAGCAAGCCACGGAGCTGATTGCCGGAGGTTGCAGCTTTTCCAGCTTGACCTAAGATGACCCAGGGTGGTATGGAACAACAAACTTACCCCAGATAATTGAAACATATTGGCCATGGCCCCTATATAGGCAGGTCATATGATTCAAGTGGAGGACCAGGCCAAGAAATGCTTGGAAGATGAACCTTTTTCCCCACTTCACAGGTGAGGGTCTCTAGATTTTAACGAAGGTGCAGCTCCTCCGCCTCCTTCTCCGTCACTCTTCCTCGCTTCCTCCTTCGGCAAGCTTGTTGTCACTGTGGGCACCAACGGACCTTGATCTCACAGCAAGTGCCAGCTCAAGTGGAGTAGTCTTGCCCCAGAAGCTCCACGGCTGTCTCGGCACACACAGACCGTCACAGACCCGAGACCTATGGCAGTCTGGGCATGCGGAGACCCAGAGCCTATAGGGAGCTCCAGCTCAGCATGGCCAGCCAGAAAGAATGTCAGAATACCTGCCAGATAGAATGTCAGTTTCTTTGCTAGATAGCCTGATAGAATGTCAAAGCATATGCCAGGAAGGATGCGAGATAGAATGTCAGAATGGATCCAGATAGAATTCCAGAAATAAATAATGCCAGACAGAATGTCAGAGTATATTACAGAAAGAATGTCAGATAGAATGTCAGAATATTATTATACAATATTATATATATGCCACACGTACATCCAGACGATGTGTCAGAATCATTTGTCACGCTGGATCACTCGAAGTAAAGTTGCCTCTTCGATTGACGCTGTTGGATTCGGTGTTTGGACCTGTTCTCAAGGGCAAAAAAACAACTGTTTTGTGGTTTGGAACATTGTTTATTTTCCATAGTATATGGGAGAATCCTTCCCATTGACTGATATTTTTCAAGATGGTTAAAACCACCAACCGGACAAGATTAGACCCGTGAAGAATCACCAGTTGGTCCACCTTCTCGGCGCACCCGAAATCGAGTGCTGCCATTTGTCCGGTGGGCCTGCGGCGGTAGATCTAATGGGGCCTCGGACCAGTTGGGTCTAGTGACTACCCGGACTAGGCCCAAAAAAATGAATGGATCAAGACTAATGATGTGAAATGGGATTGATTCATGGTGTATATATATATATATTATCAACATAGTGAGCATCTAGTGAGCTTAATTTGAAATAACATGAAGGTGACCAACATGTTTGGTTCCAAGGAACTGGGATATCGAAAAGGCCTTCTGGGCTGGCGAGGTTCATGGTTTTACCCAAAAACGTGGGTATCGAAGATGATCCTTGTCAAGGCACTTGTATGCTAGTACATTGATATTACATCAGCCGGGGTTATGACTTAGCTATGCTGTAGGAAGCACCAAGTAGCTCTTTAAACAAACATCAAGTTGCTTCAGCCGCGAGTCTGCCTGGGCCCCAAGTTGGGCGCACCGCGAGTTGCACGCGACCCAGCGGGCTTCCGTATTGGCATCATGACAGTTGGAGGCTTCCTCCAATGGTACCCCAAAATGGATGATGTATAAGTAGAGAAAATATCATTGCTAAAATGGATGTTATCCGGTACAACCCCATGATTTGGGAGTGAAATGTGAAACCATGTTGAGCCATATGATATGTCTCATCATCCCATAGTCTTATAATATGATCTATGATCTCTATCGGCTTTCTGAAAATTAATCTGGGTATGGCTCAAGATTGCCACCTGGAAATGGATGGAAACCTCAACCACGAACCTCAGCCAGTCACTACAGCCATAATATGCCCCGTGATATTTTCCATGAACATATAGCAAGAACCTGGAGTTCTGTAGATGGCTATAGGCAACAAATGCTGCAGCCCTTGGGTTGGTGTATGTTATATGTTCAACAAAAAATAGGTTCTGAAAATAGACTGTCCCCAAAACCATTGGTTTACCATCATCTTCCCAATCTTCCTTTTTAAAATTGGCCATGACTTGATGGTATCCCCCCATTTCCACGCGTTGTTGATGCTGAACCCAGCACATTATGGGTCTAAAGCTCCAAAAGATCTGGGTCATTTGGGGCTTACTGCGATGACCCAAAAAGATTGAAGAGTTCTTCCAGGATGGTATGATATGTAAACCTCACAATCACCAGATGTTCAACTTATCTATTTATTTTGGGGTTGCCATGCTGGTTCATGGATCATCCCAATAATTTGCTAACTTGACCCCGGTAATTCATGACAAGGGATGATCCAGTAGCTGCTACCGCACTTGATCCAATCCTTCAGGACAACCCCAAGTTTTATTGTGATTGTTTACGTAGATGTGGAAAACCCACCATGAAAGTAGATCCATTTTTCCAGGGAAACCATGTTTTTTTTTCATATTTTTCTGTGTGTTTACCCTAGGCTAACAGGTTAGTACAGTAGCCAAACACATGAGTTGACCCTCGAGTAACATCTCCAAGTCTTGTAAGAGGCCATCCCAGTGGAAGCCATGCCCAGCGAAAAAGGGGCCCCAGGGGTTCCCCGGGCCGTAGCCACGCAAGGAAACCGGCGCCATGTTACTGAAACCAAAACGCTGCGCAGGGGATTGGTACAGCTGTGTGCAGTTTGGATGAGAATCTCATGGGTGTCAAGCTTAATAGGAATGACGATTGTGACACACTACGGGTGGCTAGTTGTTGCGTGTTTCGCAAAGTGGTTCTCTGGTCGAATCAGATGTTTACCTTTGCTGACAAATCATATTTTTGTATATGAAAACGACCGGTAAAGAAAAAACAAATACCTCTAGTACGACAAGAATGAATGACACAACTGAGTAAACAGTAGGACCCCCCCTCTGCCATCGCTGAATATCTACTAGGGGGTCTATCTTCTGGCAGATATGCAGATATGCAGATATCATCAGCATCATCACCATCACCATCATCATCAGAATCATCATCACCATCACCATCTTCATCCCCATCATCATCATCATCATCACCATCACCATCGCCATCATCATCACCATCATCATCATCGTCATTACCATCACCATCATCATCGCCATCATCATCATCATCAGCATTATCGCCATCACCATCATCATCACCATCGCCATCATCATCACGATCGCCATCATCATCACCATCATCGTCATCATCACCATCATCATCGTCATTACCATCATCATCGTCATCACCATCATCATCGTCATCGTCATCATCATCATCATCATCATCGTCGTCATCATCATCGTCATCACCATCATCATCATCATCATCACTGGTTGTTTGTTGGTTTAATTGACTTCTCAATGTGCAACGATATTTGGGATAATGATTCCCAGTCACCAATGAATGACAATATAACCTTTTTCAGATGGATGGCTCAGCCACCAACCAGATTGATGTCATACTTCCAAGCAAATGGTTTTTGCTGTCTTGCTCCAAGCCGTTATCGGCAGGATGTAATCAGTGAGCTGTCGCATGGCTGGTGATCTAAGCACAAACGTCGCAACAAGAAAAGAGTCTAACAAGCAGAAATGGAGTACACCCCAACTCAACATAGCTCAACAAACTAACCAAAATGAACACTGTTCTTGAAAAACTCTGGAAAAAAGTGCTTCGTTTCATTGCCATCTCAGCTATGCCGAGCGGATTCGGCGGGCTCTTGGGTGGTGAGGGGCAAAATCACAGGCGCACCTGATAACTGACATGGAACCCGGCAGGGGTTTGGACATGGTTCGAAGATGTTTGAAGATGCTTTGTTCCGCTTTGGAAATAGGCATCAATTGATATGTGTTTTTTTGATCATGTTATTTTTTTGGTTCCAGTTTTTTTTTCTGGTTCCATCTTGGATTCCCGTTAAATAGGTCCTTGTGGACAGGTGGGAGCATGATCCCAGGAACCCCCCGTATACGTATTGTTTGAACTTGAATGGAGTCCCTTGCAAGACAGGACATGGAAAATTAACTGGCAAGAGGACAGCGATCACGCTCACTTCATGCATTTGGTTGCAGAGACTCGAGAAACTCATCTTAACCCGTGATATTTTCTTCTCTCCTCTGGTGTGTGCCTTGCTCTTTTCAACAGGTTGCAGCTGTCATTTCAACATTTGGATGTGCTGCCATATGACATGGGTCTACTTACAGGGCCAGATTCGTTGATTTGGGAATATCCTGATGCCTGTTGCCGATGAAATCTTCATTTTTGTTCGTGAAGTTTCCATTGTTCCTGGCATCTCATTTTTAAATTACTGTATATTTTATTCCTACACCGACTGGCACCTAAAGATCAATGCCATACCATACCTCTTTCTATGCAGGGATTTGTGTAGGACTTTAGCCAATGTGTAATATCATCACCCAGTATATATAATATAATATATTAAAATCATCCCCAATATGATAAACCTACCATGACCATGGATGCAGATTTTAAATCCTCGCCCAGGCCCTTGTCCAGCTACAACTATGGTTGCAGGAGCTGGGAACGATGAAGGGATTCCTATGAAGCACTGGGACTATCATGGGAGATCGACCTGGCTCTACAGGTGCTTTCATTTAGCGGACCACCCCCCCAAAAAAAAACTGCAATTAGCGTGTTTTATCTTGATCATGTAGATGGATAGATAATGCATATATATATATATAGATGTATCATATGCTATAGTTTTATCATGTTGATCATGTTAGTTTTGCAGTTCTTTACATGTAGAACATATGTAGATAATAAATAGATGTGTGCAACCCGTGGAACCGCATTAAAGAAACGGCTTATCTAGTCCCTGAAAACCTAGTCCGTCTATATGGTAATCTAACAAGGAAATAGAAAATCACAATTTTTGTCAGTGGACAAATCATCTACAGAATGTCGTATTATTCCTTAAGTTTGAGATAAATCAACATGTTTTTCTTCGATGAAATGTTCCAAAGACTTAGGTGAGTCACTGAGTTGGTAGCCACGATTGTATTCGATGATTTTCCCATTCGCATGCCCATTTTCTTCAGGGATTTCCCTACCACCCATAGCTATAAATCGCCCATAAGGTGAGCAACCCCTAGTGATAAGTTGGTTAACCCCATTAGCTCTTGTCATATCCCCCATAAACATCCATAAACCCTAGTCACCGGAGTTATGTTCACAAACTATGATAGCCACATTGGTGGCACTTCCGCAAAAAAAAACGGAAAATCTCCTGGCTTTCCGCGCAACGCGTTCCGCGAGGACCGGCAAGTTCCAGGCCTTTGGCTATGTCCGTGGCCATCCCAGTGGTGACATGAACAACGCCCCCACGTGCGCGTTGACGCGCTGCCAAGGCGTAGACGTAGAAAGAGGAGCTGTGAAGATTCGATGACCCAAACCTTTTTTTGGCATCTTAAGAAACTTTTGAGGAGTTTTTCGAAGCTGTCCATGAATGTTGCAAGAAACTATAAGAAACTCTATTTTGCTGGCGAAATAGATTCTTTTCGAGCATTCCACTGAAAAAAGTCTGAAAACCAACTCAGTGCGGATAGATCTTCGCAACTTTGATTCCTCTGCCATTGGCATCTAGACCTCCCTATCCGACGACAGGTACCAAATGACACGGCAGTGGGGTCATGACTTTGCCGCGATGAGGGTGACGCTCTACAGGATCGGTCTCCCAATGGAAAACCACCAAAATCCAATAATTTATCAGCAGTTTTCCTATTTGGGGGCCCCCACTCACCACTCCACTTTCAGACGCATCGGTGGACTTTTCATGGATTTCATCACTATTATTGGATCATTTTTCGATCTCCCAGTATTTTTCAGTACTTGGAGCATGTCCACCTATTTGAAGATAGCTCGGGAACTTGGAAATCGGGATGTTTCAAAGTGCTTTTCGTAGTGGGCCGCTGATGATTGATCCTGTGCAGTGGGGACGTCACTGGGATGATGATGGCGGAACTTTTTCAGCTTGGTGATTTTTTTGGTGGTTTTCCAACAATGCCATGTTTACCACCCATGACTGGGAATGGTTTATACCATCCACTTATGGTGATTTTGAGGTTTATTATTGTTTTAACCACATTACTGGATTTGTTCCAGAGGAACATTGGGATATTCCAAACACCGAGCTTTCGAGTTGGATGTGGTTGCGGGAAATCCCTGAACTAAATGCTACCCTCCGGTAAATGTTTACCAAAAAACGATGGAAAAATCCATTTTTTTAACAGAACAGTGGATCTTTTTTTTTGGGGTAATTCAATGATTTCTATGGCAATTTTCAATAGCTATGTTAAATTACCAGAGGGTAGTTTTAATGGGAAAATCATCCATAGATGGTGGATATTCAATTGCCACATGTGACTACTGGATGGTAATTCGATATAGGTAGACACCACCAAGCCGCTTCCTATTTATCATCACTGTTCTGGGCAGGATCATTAATTTACTCACTATGTTGCACCGTTCCTTTTAAGTGGTACTGATACACTCTTATGTTCTTAAATATTTGATCGTTAAAACATGTTAAAACACTTCTCATTGTTTGGTCATCACCCATCATTGCAGAAAGCTGGCATGGCAATTTCAACCTACGCCAGGACCAGTCGAGCTGAATATGAGCACAATGCCTTTCGCCATGCCCAAGGTGCTGGGCTATACGTGGGCGTCATGTGGAATGTCCCCCCATAACGACCCAGGAATCAAATATGGCAATGGACAATCCCTTAGATGTAGTTAGCCTATATGGGATAATCCTTCCCATTGACTAGATTTAGTTGGCCGTATTTAAGATGGCCGGGTATTGGGAATTCGAGAAATGCGGGGTGCTGAATCAAGATGGCGGGGTGACAGATCAAAGCCGGATGTGTGGCGGTAAACATGCCGGTCAATCCCATGTGCTTGTGCGTGTCGGTATAGAACATCGCAAGGAATCGATTGTTTTTCTTCAATGGTTCATGAACAACTACTGATCTGACAAAATGCTGCAAGTAGACAACGGGTCAAAGCGAAGACGTCCAAAACTAGGTAGAGGAACATCCCCAAATAATCTCATAATAAGGCATAATAAACCTCAATGCCTTGAGGTAATTCATATGTAATCATCAAAACATATTTTCAAGGCTCCAACTCGTAGGGCTTGTTTGACGGTTTAATTTTGGGTGTACTGTACCACATTTCTGGATTTGCCTGGATTTCAAGATTTGTTCTGCTTCATTGTCTCGGAAGCAGGGTTTAACTCAAGTGAATTTAAGTGAACAAGGGGTTCTCCAACCCAACCGAGATCTTGGGTGTAGAATGGACCGTCCATGTGAAGGTGTTTGGGCCCCGAAACTAGTGGGTCAAGGCCTTGTGATGTGATGCTTCAAGCAGATTGAAAGCTGCAACGGCACACCATGGATGAGATGCTGGGCACGGTGCAGCCACTGAATCCACAACGTCCTGTGCCGCTGGGCGACCGGAGCGTACGGGGTCGCCCCAACGCCCCCCCCGACGGAACCCCCGCCGCCCGCCGCGGCGGCCAGCGATGGTGGTAGCGGAGAACAGAAGACGAAGAGGAGCTTCCGGGTGTCCTCCCTGATGTTCGACTTTACCTCTCCTCGTGAAAGTTGGGGCCTTCAAAGAGTGAAACAAGTGAAGATCTCCGAGACTAGGTACTGGCGCTGATAGCGGACCCAGTGTTTTTAATGATTTTGATTTCAACCATTCTTCAATATTCTTCATTGATTTGTTTAAAACTGTGGCGCCGTGACGATTTTGTTGTTTTGCTTCAATTAGAAATGGTGTTTTCGTCCCACGTTACGCTAGGAATCTATTCATTGATCATTGAATTCTATTGGGCTAAATAATTTGCAAATGTGGATTTGGAAAACGGAATGGAAGACGGCGTTTTGTCCTCTTCCTTTTCTCTCTTCATGGGTTCAGCGTCTGCGTTTGTTAACCTTAGCTGCCAGTTTGGCGAGAATTCCTTTCAAGTCTGCCTTGTGGCTCCAACGATGGGCGAAGGACCACACATACTGTTGGATTCTTTGAGAATCCTTTTTGGTAACCTTGTCTTTGCTATGGACGGAGAAGGGCACGAAGCGCTTCAGTTGCATCGTTGCATCGTGATCAACCATCATGTGTCAGGTATGTTTCAATCCAATGAACAAACAAAAGAAACTATGACATAAGTGATGTACGATCCAGACATGATAACAGCCTCTACTCTTGGGAACCCATGGTGTTAGCGGTAGAATTTTTATGGGTCCGATGTCCTGTAAGCAAAATGATGTGAAACTCTCAACTCTCAAGTGTCAACTTTACACGTCTTACTTTATTCACCTGAAAAAAGAAAGACAAGAGACAGTTACAGCGTAGCATCAAAACCGTGTGGCAAGTGACAAGAGACAGTTACAGCGTAGCATCAAAACCGTGTGGCAAGTGACAAGAG
>Ga0126342_10006461_pt1 | contig 20781 bp, 17 predicted proteins | sample Cyp1metagenome_FD_92528 | JGI IMG/M metagenome (GOLD analysis project Ga0126342, IMG submission 92528) | Coral microbial communities from Lord Howe Island, Old Settlement Bay, Australia - Cyphastrea 1 metagenome | ecosystem: Host-associated > Invertebrates > Cnidaria > Coral ...
ACGGTTTGCAAGGTTTCACTAGGACAATACGTCCGATACCCCTTTTGGCCCAAAACCGGGCACAGGGCCCTTGAGTCTTAGCGCGCAGCGCCGAAAAGCCGCACTACGGTGCACAACCAACACAAAGAACCCCCATATGTTTCAACAGTAGAAACAGCTGGAGAAGTGGACCGGAGTGTATCAGTCCTAGGACACAATGCTCGGTGGGGCTGATGGCGTGACTCTGAGTGGTGGACAGGCGAGGATGGTGTCCACTGCACCATTTGTTACGTTGCATCTGAATGCGGCAGCGATCATTAGGTTCAGAGTTTAACTCAAGGTTCGCCAACTATTAGTGTGATTCATTTTCTGATTCATCATCATCATCATCATCATCAGCATATTTGTTATTATTGATTATGTATCTATTTCTTAGATGATTATTATCACTGCTACTACTGCCATTGGAGATTCAACTCTTTCTGAAGTGACACCCTCGGAGGCACAACGGTTGTGCATAGCGCGTGCACTTTGCCGAAAGCCAGCGCTCCTACTACTCGATGAAGCGACCTCTGCTTTGGACGCTGAAACTTGGGCATGTTTGGGAAAAGGGGGATGGATCATAGCTGGGACATGGCACGTTTGGGGGAATAAACATCCAAATCCTATAGCTACGAGAAGGTACCTAAGGTTTTTCAAGGGTTTTGACTCATAGCCATGGCTGGGTTTGTTTGAAATTAGGGGATGAACGTCCGACGTATGGCATCTTTGATAGGGAAAATTATGATTAACGAGTGGATGGAATGGTTTTTGTCCAACATTTTCAGACAACCCCATATGTTTTGAATTGTCACACAACATGCTACTAGCTATCTTGGCAACAGTGATTTGCGGCACGAGCCAGGCAACCGAGCGACATGTATTGCAGACCATCTCGAGCCTACGGAGTAACCATCCAGAGGCGCTCCTGTAGTGCGGTCACTGGGGAGCGACATGTCTCCATGGTTTTGCTCTGAATTTGATTCCCATCTCCAGCACAGTCATTTGTAGAACTTTGTTGGACACATGAACTTCTTGCGGCTCGCGGAAGTGGTGATAAGTGCCATGGACCTTTTGCCTTCATTGAATCTGGTTTCGATTCGGTTGACAACCTCATAGTAGTGCCATCTAGTGCCAAATGGCGGCGTCAACAAATGCAATCGCCGAGTTGCGGTCAGGAATTCGGCAAGCTTACCATCATCTCGGTAACGCATCATCTTCACACCCTGGAGTACTGCGACATGGTGGTCCACCTAAAAAGTGGTGGTTGCATTGACCGCATAGAGTGCCTTGGTTCAGCATCTAGCGTGTTCTGAAACTTAGGAGCGGTTGATGAAGCAATGACTCAGATGAATCGATTAGTCCATGGCTCTCTTCATTCCATGAAATTCGAGCAGTGAGACAAATATGTGTGCGCAGTGAAGCTTCGAGGGAGTGTAACAAGCCGGCATGAGTCAAGCCATGTCAAACCAAGGAATGGTAAAAAATAGTAAGACCTTCAGACTCTTTACAGTGGCGCGGGCCATGTTTTTCAAAAGCTGTGCCAGAGATTGGGCAAAGTCGAATATTTGAGTAGGGAACCACCGACTTCTGTGGTTTGGACATTGCACAGTGCTCTGGACAGCTTCATGAACTGGCAAAGGAGAGGCGATCCATTTGAACTATAGATATTTTTTATGTTTTTTTCGCAGTTTCGGGAGCCAAGATTAGATCCCTGTTCACTGTGTGCAAATCCGCTAAAATTCAGCCCTCCTTTGCCATTCCATTTCTCGTCACTCAGCTCGCACCAAGTGCGGGCTGACATCGTCGCAAGCCTCATCCACAGGGATTTTGGTCGGAAATTTCAACCTTTCATACCACTCATGTCATGACAATGTGGCACCACGCTGAAATGGATCTGCCATGGCAAGTCATGGCATCACTATGCCTCAACAGGCCGACTTTGACGTGTTTCCATGTGTTTTCGTGTGATTCCACTTTGCTTTTGCTTCCAATGCAGGTCCACTTTTGTCAAATAATAGCTGAGGGATGATTCTTGCGACAAAAAAATGGGTGTGGCTTGGACACTCTTTCAGCCACGTAAGGCCAGCCATGAAGATGCCCCACAGGGCGTTCTTGGCGGCCAAAACCTGCGTTAGCCGACGCACAGTCAAAAAACAACACATCTTTCAGTGCAGTGATCCAGAAACTGAGGAAAGATCTAGCACTGATATATTATGTATTATACAAGCAATCCGTTGATGTTCCACGATGTTGCCGAGCTGCTTTCAAGAAGATGTTGGAGTCAATGTGCGCAGAGAGCCACAAAATCTATGGTACACATTTTTAAAATTTAACTATGCCACATTCTGGATGTTGCCTCCAAGCAAAGTCTGATAGCATCTCCAAATCCCTTCGACGTATATAGAAATTTGTGCACCACCCGGGCTTTCGCCTTGCAGAGGTTGGTTGGGGCGTTGCAGCTTTCGGCGATCTCTACAAGTCCGTCGTCAAGGTTGATGAACGCCTGGATGCAGGGAATTCCCAAGTCATGATTGGACCACCTTCCAGCAAATTTGGATGTAGCAACCACTATGCTTTAGTGTTATTTGGCGATATTTAGCCAACAGAATTGCCAAATTGCCAGCTGTTTACAATCAAATGACACGCTCGCTCACGCAGGCAAAGGAAGGAAAAGATGCCATTGTGACTGGTGGCCCATATGCTTTGCTCCGTTGCGGCCTGATTTGTGTTGAAACAGAGACACGCAAAAATGGATTTGTCTGAAAATGAGGAGTTAACCCTCAGTAGTTATGGCGATTTTCGTCGTGAGAATGATGATAAGGGGGTGGAATGGGGTGCCCTATTTTCACACCCATTTGGCCGTGAATCTCGGTGAATACCTTGTGACCATCCTCATATCAGCCCTCAGGTCATCCGAACTACACCGGTGACTGGCAAAATTAAGCAGAAAAATAGGGACTGTTTGGCAAGAGTATCCAGCGTATCCAGCTTTGAATTCTAAGTCAACATGGATCACACACACACACTGCTTGTGCTGTTCGGCTGTATGTCATTCAAGTGGATAAGACGTAATGACACAAATGACACCTTCTGAAGCTCTTGAGAAAAGCTGAAACGGCCTGGGCCGAAACAGACACACGTCACCCGTCAAGGCGAGCAGCTGCTGTGGAGCGCCAACTTTGTTGCTGGACTATTGGCGGCCGCAACGCTGCATCCGGTGGTGCGTTCCCGGCATACCAAGCATTTGCTTCAGGGACTTCATGGATTCCATGCACTTCAAAGTCCCAAGGCCTCGGAGATCCAACGTTAAGTCAACGTTGCAGCACCCTAAAAAAGAGAATGAAAAAGCATGTGTTGCTTCGAACAAGCGCGAAGGGTAACAAGGTGCACAAGGGAAACCAGTAGAAACCACAAAGGATTGCCTCAGCTTGTTATGCTTGACACGCATTTGGAGATGCCATGTGTGCCATATGACCAGTCATGAAACTTGTGAAGCAGCTGGACCAAGTTATGCTCCGCCATTGCAGGCTATCTTGCTCACATGGCTACCGCTTTCCGCGCTGGGTTTGCTCGGTATAATCTTCGTGCTGCTTGGCTGATCTTGGAACCACAGCCACTGACTAGCTATTGCTATGGTTAGCTGTTCGCCAAGGCTCATGCAAGCGACTGCTGGTCAGGAGCACAGATACGAGATTCGTTGTGGATTGATGATTTTGAAAATTGAATATTATCGACGATGTGTTGAGATATTTCAGGCAAGAACCGAACCTGCAGCTGGCTTGTCATATCGTGTACACCCTGTACGTTGCTTAGGCCTCGAAAAGCGTCAGCGGGAGAAATATGGCGAGGAGGAGAAGTACCGAAGCGCCTTGGAGGCAAACGACCAATTCCCAGGTCATGCGAATCCTAAAGTTCGGAGTTCCTTGGTCCTTTGTGTTCAGACGTGATTTGCTCGGGCATGTTTGGGGCTATGGAAGATGCCGTGGAAGGGCTGGCCGTGGCATTGCAAGAGTTCATCATTTAATGCGGCCGGGTTGCAAACTCTTAGGTTGGTTTAGGAAGACGTGGCCTGGTCTGGCTTTACGCTCCTTGGTGCAAGGTGTGTCTCAACAAGCACGCAGAAACATTCATATGCAAGGGCACACACACACACACAATTTCAATCTATAGGCATCATGTTTGCATTGCTTTTTTTCAGTAAAAGATTGCAAGCGGCTCCTCGTTACTTTCAGGTTCTCCAAGAGTGACATGGCAGCAATGAGACATTGCTTTGAGTTGTACTGGTGATCAATTTCACTCTCTACACAGTATTTGTGGATCTTCTGATAGCAATGCAAGCTTTCAGTGCGCCCCCTCGAGGTCACACCTGAGTCCAGCATTTGAAAACGGATTCAATTGCACTGGCGCTATTTGATTATCTACTTTTGAATTTGCTGGCGCAGTGAAATACCCTGCGCTGGATGTTCCCCACGCTGCGGGATGCTTTGAAAAAACGGATTTTCTCTTTGAATATGGAAATTGCCTTGTTATGTTTCATATCATCCCAGTGTTGCTTCATGAGACCTTACCGTATAGAAGAGTTTCTTGGTGATTTGTTGTCGACATAGACATGCTTGGAAGATGTCGCAAGCATTTATTATAATTTACCACCAAATTCAATTTTCTGAAGACTGAATTCTTCTCTTGGTTAGCAGCACTTGAGCGTTTTTTTCCACATGTTTTTTTGCTGTTTACAAAGCGCAGGTGCTTTGAGGTGGAGCTGACAAAACGCTCATTCCTCGGCTTACGCCCGGGACCTTGGGACCTTGGGACCTTGGAATCTCCACCGCAGAAGCCAGTCTCAGTCGGCCTGCTGAAGTGGCGTTAGGCAATGTGAAGAAAGAAGTCCTGCAGGTGCAGAGATGGCCAAATGACTGAACATGGCATGGTCCATTGGCCCATTTATCCGATTTAGTTTGATGATTTGCCATGATTTACCATGATTTACCGTGATTTACCATGATTTAAACTATGAAAAATGGAGATTTTCAACAGCAAACTGTGTAGGAATTACCAGACTCTAATCAGCATTTGTGCATTGGGTGGTGATGGTGGACCTGGCGAGTCTTGCGAGTCTTGGGAGTTTTGGCCAGGCGGACACTGACGATAGTCTCTTCCGTTGGGTGGATGCACTGGTGCAGGTGGGGCAAAGAGCTGTGTGTTGAAACACTGCTGACATGGTTTGGAGGTGTGATATGTCACATACAGCATCTATAGTCTGTGACATCATGATATAGCATGATATAACACAATATAACATATATAATACAGGTATATATTTTTTCAGAAGCGATATGCAGCTCATATTGAGCCACGCGTCTGCAGCAGCGCGCCCTTAGCTGGTTACTTATTTCAATTTTGGGGTTAGATAAGTCCATTGCTCGCGATTTTCTGAAATTGGTATCAAAAGATAAAGTAAACGGGTGGTGTTATACCAATGTTTCATACTAACGGAGGAGAATCGTTTTAATTCTACTATGGTGAAATGTTGGTAAAAGGAGTGAGTTAATTGGCCGAGAAGTGGGGGAGAGTTGTGAAAAATAGTGGCTCTATGTGCTGCTTCGGCTAAGGCAAGTTCTGGCCAGTGGGCCGGTCAGGCTCCCCTTCGAAATGGGGAAGAAATTGTACGGAGGGGGTGAGAAGGATTGAACATGATAAAAGATTCTGCTGAGTCGGGGTGACGGAGGATGTGACCTAGGTATTTAATTCGAGAATCGGAAATACGCATGGAAGAGGGAATGCACGATGGAAGGACAGGATATGCAAGTGAAAGGAGGAATTCATTAGAGCAGGGAGAATCAGTATAAGATGTATAAGGAGAGTGGACACGATGGTGGTAGGGACTCTTAATTTGGAAATTTTGGCGAAGTGCTTTATAGTTGAGGCTGTCAATTTTTGTAATTTGTGCTGGGGAGTAGATTTGGGATTCTGAGCCGTGGAGAAGGATGGACTGGACGATTTGGGTATAGACCCGGAGCTTGAATCGCTGAGACATAAGAGGATGTCGAAAGAATGGATCGAGTGTCTTGAAGTCGGGGGAGGCTTGAGAACAACGAAAGTTGACGTCCGGAATGGACGATGAGGTAGGAGTGATGAAGGAACCGAGATATTTGGCACTGGTGAGTGGGGTGAGTGGAACATCGAGAGATGAAATGTCGGAGTAGTAAAGAAAAAGGGAGCGCAGTAGGGACAGTTGCATTGTGAATCTGCATCGGCAGTGAGGGAGAGGGAAACTGGGAGAGCGGCATGGACTGTGAGGAGCTGACATTTGGATCCATTCAGGAGAAGACCAGTTCGTGCGGCCAAGTGTTGGAAAAGATGTACAAGTCGGCAGAGGGTGTCGTTAGTACGGGCAATGAGAACTGTGTCATCAGCATATTCAACGTCAGTAAGTGGGTGTGTGAATGAATAAGTCCAAGGTGTATAAGAGAAAATTTCTTGGAAAAAGGAGTGGAGATCTGTGGTGAGTGCCGAAAGAGCGATGATGAAGAGATAGGGCATCCTTGTCTGATGCCTCTTGAGAGAAGAAAGGAGGAGGAATCGCCAGTGGGATCAGTAACGAAGAATTTAGCATTCTGGTAGAGAGACATCATTGCTTGCTTGGACGAGAAAAGGGGGAATACCATATCTGGGGAGGGCTGCAGCAAGATGCTGTTGGCCAATGGAGTCAAAGGCTTGTGACCAATCCAAGAAGAGGATATATAGGGGCGTGGAGTGGCGTTCGAATATTTCGGTAAGTCGTCGCAAGAGAAGAAGGGGGGGTGCATAAGGAGCGTTTGGAATGGGAGAGGCGTTGTTGGATCATACAGGGCATAAACTTTGCAAATGGAGTTTGCTAGAGAAATGGCGCGATAACTGGATGGAGATTTGCTGTTCTTGTGAGTGCCTTTTTAAATCATGACGACTTTGCTGAGTTTCCAATGATCAGGGGCGGCGCCCAACAACAGGCAGTCATTGTAATGAGCGAGGAGGTATTATTTCTTGACTGGGTGTGGAAGGAGTCGTAGTGTTTCCATAGGCAATTAACTGCACCTGCGGCACCGCCGGTTTTGGTCCGTCGGAATGAACGGAGTGTCAAGGTCTGGTTGTGGTGGTGCAATGGGATCTTCGATAGGGTCTGGGAGTGCTTTAGAATTCCAAACATTATCCCGAAGATGCTGGGCGAGAACCTATGATTTTTCAGATTTTAGACATGGAGTGTCGTCAGGCTTGTAGACGGATTGAGTACGGGGTTGGTATTTTGAGCGGATTCTTTTGATAGTTTTACCAGTGGTCAGAAGGAGAATTTAATGTAATCAAGGTGGAGATTGGAGGAGATCCATCTTTTTTTGTCCAGCTTGGAGGATTTGTTAATTTTGTTACGGAGAGATTTTTGTATGTCCGGTGGAGAAGTGGGGAGCTGTTCAATGAGGGAAATGGTATGCTGTTGGATCTGTCCGATGGGAGAGCGGGAGGTGACTCCTTTGGATGCATTGGAATCTGCTCGGTCATTACCTGTGATACCAGTGTGATATTTGACTTTGCGGAGCTCCACGTAGGAATTAGATTGGAGATAGTGGAAAAAATCAAGTAGGAGAATGGTTAATTCCAAATTGGTGGAAGGTAATGCGACTCCAGAGAGAAGATCGAGGACATATTGAGAATCGAGGTGGAAGATGATGTGGGGGGGGAAGGGGGGGTGGAGCATCATAAATGCAATTGCTTCGAGTGGAGCCTGGAGTTCCGCTGTGTTGTTGGAGCCGGTGACTGTAAATGGGAGAGATCCAACTGGTCCATAGAGATCTAAATGAATACGTTCAAAGAAAGCTCCCCATCCTGCTGGATTGTGTGATGTTGTGTGGAGAAACGTTGTCTTGATCAGGGCAGGAACCATCTGTGTAAATGTGACAAGGAGCGAGGGACTTAAAAGCTTTGAGAGTGGCTACTTGATATTCGAGCTTGCTGTCAGTGGAGGTGAAATCCCTCTTTGGAGGAGGAGGAGACGGTGATCGAGGGTTTGTGAAAAATGGCAGCTGCAATTTAGTTGAAAGGAGGAAGTGTCGGTGGAACCAGGGGAGTGGAACTGAATGATTTGATGGAGCGGAAATAAGTCTGGTGTTCAATTCGACAAATGATGTGGTCGAGTACTGACTGAGTACTGCAAATGTATCAATGGTAGCAGAATGAACTGGTGGGGGTGAGTTGGAGATTTCAAGGTATGTGACGAGTTGTGATGGTTGGCGAGGTCTCATTGAGGAGATAACTGATAATTCGTTATCTTGTAGAAAGCCGATCATAGAGGAGAGGTTGGTAGCTTGGAGGAGGTCATCGTCGATGTCAGTGGAGAAGGTTGCTGGTCCAATGTGGGATTGGAGGCCTTCAATCTGATTGGAGCACGGTCTTGTGTTAAAGTCGCCCATGGGTATTGGGATATATTTGGGTTTATAGTGGTTGAAAACATTATGGAGCTGATCCCAGAACTGGTGTTTACGGTGTATGTCGGAGGTAGGGTCTTGGATCGTGGATGGAGCATAAATAGAAAACCATGCAACTCGATGTGGTCTGGTATTGAGGACAAGAACTGCGATTCGAGAGTTCCAGGGATGGAAATCATAAACAATTGGGAGGAGAGGTGTAGGGATAGCAAAGCCTTCTCCGGCATGTGGATCGTCTGAGGATCCAGAGACGTAAATATGTGAGTGAGAAAGCTTCAGAATATTTGTGTGGGTAGATTTGGTATCTTGTAGGCAGCAGATTCCCTGTGGGAGGCGGAGGATGACTTCTTGAAGTTGGGTGTACTTTCCAATGCCAATAAAAGCTTTCGTCCAATCTGTCCCGGAAAATGTATGTGCGAAAAAAGTTGGCTCTGGAGCGGGAAGTATGGGTAAGGAAGTGTGGAGGGTAGTGGCGCTTTTGGGATGCACTTCTAACTTGCACCTTATACGCGGAACCGGATGGTATGGGCAAGGTGGGACCCATCCATCGAAGACATTGAGAAAGCCAATCACGATAAGCTCTACGATGTTGTCTCCTTTGAGAATTATATTTCTCATGTCTACGCGTAATAGAAGCTTCGGATCGGAGATTTTGATGTGAGCGGTTCAGGGTTCGTGACCACTAGTCTGTTGAGGCAAAAAATGAACTTTTAGGAGGACCGTGGTCTCCCGGCAAGCCTCTGGCGGCCCCTGCCAGCTTTAGCTGTTCGTGTAGGAGGTGTCTCTGTATCCAGTAAAGGAGTGATACTGCCTTTTGCCCCTTCGAAAAAATCAGATTGAAGTATGGAGATAGCAGTATTTAGTGTGATGGACGAACATTCCGTTATTAAGTTTGATAGGGTGAGAACGAAATTCCTTTGGACAGTTGTCGAATTCCCAGTGGCCTAAGTAACATTGACATGATGTACATATATTTGGAGGGATGTTTCCATTATAGATATGCATATATATATGCTATATTTTTCATGGGCAGGAATCGGACTTGTGAACAGAGAGCATACTTTTGTGCCTGGAAGGCAAAGTCTGTTGGCCATGTCAGTATGAGCTGAAGATGACTGTTGGACCTGAGGTCCTTTGCTGAATCAACATGAATTGCTTCAATAAAATGGTCGGGTGTTCAATTGAAGCCCTGTGCAAGAGGTGGACTGGAAGTCCTGGAATTTCTTCAATTTGAATTGGCAAGTGGACTGGAAGTCCATTAGCTGTATGTCCTGGATGGGGTGATAAATGAAGGAGAGGGAATTTGAAATTGAAGGGGGGGGAAGTAAAACATGAAAAAAGATGCAATTGCAGAAAACGCAGAGCATTCCCCAAAAAATCATCTTAAGTAACCAGCAATTAAGGGGGAATAGTAAGATGACATCAACGACCCAGGAAGAATTGAGGTCCCTATGTTGATGCATAAAAATGATCCAAAAAGTTTGCCCAAAAAGGAGGTGTTCCCCTGATTCAGCTAATGAATACAAAAGGGTCTGCATCGAATTTCCCTTATTATTTCAGTGCCTAGTAGTAGCCCATTGAACTTGTTGAGGCCACTTTGGACCTCTTTGGCAATATTTCTGTCCAACTCAAATTGAGGGAATCATTAGGAATCTGAAGCTGTGACTTTCCGTAGGGCGCCTTGGAAAAATATGAGCAAATTGCCATTAGTGAAACAAGTGCAAACTTCGCTCAGGTTCTTCAGATCGTTGCTGGTGAGCTCGTCCACAATGAAGTTGAGAGTTCTCTGTCGAGGTAGTAGAGGAGCAAGTAGTGCTTCAACAAAGCCATCATCAATGCTGCTGGGGTGGTGTTGAAGGAATTGCTCATCAATGGCGTCAATGGCAATGAGGGCTGATGATGCAACTACAATGTTCCATGGGACGCATGACACTATTGCAGGATGAATATCTGAATTGTCCTTGAAGGAGATCTGCCAGTTGTCGAGGATAGTCTTCTGGTTGCACCTGATGAACTTGTCGATGTTCTCTGAGTACCATTGGCATGCATAGAGGTGGTCAGTATAAGGAGTCTCTCATTGATAGGGTAGCAAAAGTATTGGAGGTTCCAGTCCAGGTTGCTCTTGGTGAATCCAGTGGCTGCTAGTCTTCGAAGTAGAAGAGCTTTGTTGACCATTGTGGCTTCAATGGTCTTGATTCTGCAGTCTTTTGTATCAATCTGACTCTGGGTGTAGTACTGCCCGAGGATGGTGTTTGAGAAAAATTGTTGGCAAGCTTCAAGCACGAATCGATTGTTGGGCAAGAAGGTGGCTTGGTGGTACTGTAGCATTGCATCCTTCATTTGGGCCTCTTGGAGTTTCTACTGACTGAAGGTCTGTAAATGGTCTCTTATTTGTGAGGTCAATCTTCTGGAGTTTTCCTTTGTCAGGATCATTGTGGAGAGCATCTGGAGTGGTGATATCGAGGGCAAGAAAAGCTGCTCTGGCCTGAGGTGAAGCTCGTAGTTCCTGTTGCAGTCCAAAATCCAAATCTGAGAGCTCAACATCCTTAGCTGCTAGTGCTGAAAGGAGCTCGTCCCATCCTTGGTCCATTCTGGATTTCTTTGTAGCAGCTCGATGTTGCTTGATGAGTTCAAGTTCTTCAGGAGAGAGAACCTCAGTGGTAGAAGATGCTGGAGTCGAAGTACGTCGTGGTAATTCAGAAGGAGCAGGTGGTTCTTGAGAAGCTTGGGATTCTGGTTGCTTCAAATCCATGGCTTCAATAGGGAGTTGCTTCAATAAATTGTGACATGTAAGTTGAAAGTGCAACAAAAAGTGAGAAATCGGGCGCTGCCCCGTCAACATGTGGAAATTGAAAGTTTAATAAGTAGAGGGGAAGGGAAATGACAACTGGGATGTTGGGGCATGCAGTACAATTTTGCACGACAGCGTTGCTGACAGTGTGGCAAACGCTAAGGCTTGCGCCAAATGCCAAATATAGGTGTATATATATATGTGTATATATATATGTGTATACATATATATATATGTGTGTATATATATATAAACTATAATTTTATATGATGGTAGTTATGGCGCAGGTGTGAATGTGTGACTGTATGTTGATGTGGATAGTATTGTTGCAGCGACTCACTGCTGTGGTTCTGGTGAAGTTGTTGGCTGAACCCTTACAGCTCGGCATCAAGCTGCGGATGTGCAATGAAACCAACAATACGACATGAGAGAGGGGAAGGTAAGACGTTGAATTCATGGCTAAAAAAATCTAAAAATTCCGCAATATATGTATATATCTATATCTATCTCTCTATATGTGTGTATATATATGTATAGAGAGAGAGAGAGAGAGATGAAATATGTGAACGATTGTGAAAGGTATCAAAGGGTATCGTCTCCATCATTGGTCCAGAGGTAAGGGATTTTCAACACAGCATGCTAGTCCTTGGCAAGCATCAATGTCTATCTATGTCTACCTTCTAGTGAAACCAGATGTCTAATGAGCCAACGAGCTGCACTTGAGCTATGACAGAATCTCCAAGCCCTACGAGGCTCGCAAATCGCGCCGTTTTTTGACGATGTGTAGTCACAATTTCTTCCCCCAATATGAATTACACCCGAACTGCTGGTTTAGTAGTGTCATCGTTGCTATTGGGGTTCCTTATGGGAGCATATAGATGTAATGTGATCATATTATGATCAGGCCTGAAACACACCTGGCACCTTCAAACTGCACCCTTTGGGGGCCCTTTAGGATGTTGGAGGGACCAATATTCTGAAGAAAGGGTCTTCGGCATGCCATTGGCAGGCGCTCCAAGTCAAGGAAGTACTTGCTGGTGCAAGGCTTTCTTTGCGTGCTGTGCACGGATACTTGCCCTTGAAATCATTTGAACAAGGTTTGTCACTCTGAAAGAAGTCTCCAAGTACTACACTGTTACTACACTCATTGATCGCTGAATGGATGGCAGAACCAATCTGAGTGCTGGCAAGTCTGCAAGGAACTTCAGGGCCGTATGGATCCACAATTGTCGTCACCATGCTCGGACTTGTGAAGGATTGGTTTACAACTACACGTATTTTCCACATGTTGCACGCTACCTTGATTTAAGGTAGTGGGTGCTTTCTACCCAACTCTGTTGGACTGGTCCAAGACGGCCTTGGAAACCGAAGTCTCTTTACACGGGAGCAAGGATGGCGTGAGAGGGCTAGTGGTTAGAACTACCATGTTGATTGGTTGTTAGAGGGGGGTCACACTACTTGTACCTGATTGATTCATGGTTATTCTGGATTAGTTATATTCTATGATAGGGATGCTGGTTAGCGTCCTTCAAATTGCTGCATCGTACTCAGGACCAGCACTGATAGAGTACTGATAGTCAAGGGGATGATCCATTGTGATTCTTAGTTCGCAGACCAGAATTTTCTTAGCACTTCGCATGGCTATGACATCTAGCATAGGGTGAGTGCCTGATGCAAGCAAGTCTTGGTGGACTGCGTATATAAATCCCAATTCAGGAACCAAATCTGTATGCTTCAGAACCAAAGTCTCAGTCGCTTCAGAAAGAATTTAAAGCCATTCAGGAACCAACATTCACCGTTTCAGAAACCCTAATTGGCCGACGTGGCTCGAATGATTTTATGCAAGCATGGCATGTTATTTCATAAGGGGTTAAAGCTCCCAGTGTTGTGGAACACGATAGCATACCAGTGTTAATGCTATCCACCCATAGATCCCATGTAACTTGATCATGGTACACATGATACCCCTTTGCAAGATTTAGCAAGCCCTCCATACACTGGGGGAATCTGGGGGAGCAGGAGACGCGTGCGTATCCCTTCAGCGCTGCTTCAGTGGTGTTGGTGAACGATGCCCTGCAGCTCTCGTTGGCACTTCTGGCCGTCTCACTGAAGTTGGGCCTGTCGTCGATGTTCAAAGATGGGAGCCTGGCCGCTTGGAGTTGTGAAGCTGAGAGAATGGTAGGGATTTGACATAGCTGGAATTCCTTGTTAGTAGGACAGATGTTTTTCTTCCGCTCTGGGCATTCATTGTGTCCTGTTCCTCAGAACAGGAAGTATTTGCTGCTGCAGAAGATGCGTTGTCCCAACTTAAGTGTCTCCAGTCGGCCATCCCTACCAGCCCTACCACAAGTGAACTGCCACAGGCAAACATCAATAGAATCAACAGACGCTTTTATGCGTGTAGAAAAACCCTACCAGCCATGATGCTCTCATTACGGCCAGTCCTGACATAGCGGCTATGGAGGTTTTGAAGATGCTGCCTTTGGGCTTGATCTACGCTGTAGGAGAGCTGCTGACCCTTCGCTCTGTGCAAAAGGCAGGAATGTCGTTGCTGTCGATGAGCAAAGATACAGAATTCAAAACAGAGGATGGATATGGATGGATAGATTATTGATACAGAATTCAAAACAGAGGATGGATATGGATGGATAGATTATTGTGACTATACTGATATATCCTGATATTGCTATTTTTGCGGTTGCTTGTTGGCAGCACAGCCAGTGGGAGACCATTTCAAGGGGTTGGTTGCGTATGTCAATGTACTGACCTTCCGGCATCTACCAAGAGCATGTCACCTTTTTTGACAGGGCTCTGGGCCTGTCTACGTGGTGATTGCCAACATGAAGCTAGTTGCTTTGCTTTGCATTGGCTTCCAAGCTGCTGGATCCAGGGCACAAAGATCTTGCAAAATTGTGTAAATTGAGATGGTCTCCGTTCGCCCTACCTTTTTGATTGGATCAACCTTGATATTTGTGGCATTCTGTGGCTCTGATATACTGAACAGATCAACCAAGGTTGTCGCTGCAGTCATGTCTCGGATCTTCTTTGGGCAGTCGCGTTCTTTGCCATGGCTTCACTGGATGGACTGCTACAGCACCGTGAAACACTGTGGCATGAGACGTATGACACGTCTAGTGCTTGTTGCTTCTCTGTGTCTTTTTTTTGGAGGAAGACTCCATATATGTGCCATGGTCAAAAGATGAATTATCTGTCTATATCTAAACATACTATACATATTATCTATGTATCTAATATATAATATGTATAATACATATATATATATATATATATTATGATTCTGTATGATTATGTCTGTATACATCAATCCATTATATACATAGAGATTTGCATAACTCATTTTGAGTCCACCACTACGTGACTGCCGTGGAGCGCTTCGAGCTCGTGAGGAGCTGATTTTCATCAGCCTCCTTGCGGCCTTGTACACCGTGGCCGAGGTCTTGGTTCAGCGGATCAACCGTGAATGTCATGGGATTCATGGAGATTAACATAGATTATCATCGATTATCATAGATTAACATGTTTTTTTTTTGGATTAACATAGATTATCCAGAAACTTCTGGGAGATTATAGGAGATATATCGAGATATCTGATATCTGGATCTCTGGTAATTGGACGATTTGGAACTGGACAATCATCATTTTTTACTTCGGCAAATCATTTTTATCATATAAATGGGTCATTTTCCAGAGCTATGTTAAATACCCAAGGCTAACAGTTTTTGGTCAATGTCCTATCTGTTCACATCACCCAGCATGGGATAATTCAACTCCAGATATGTCCTCAGGCGCTGCTTTTATGTATCATGACCTGAACCAACAATCTAATTTATATGATATGTTATACTGATTCACTGATATAATGATGTACAAGATATAGTTGATATCATGCCAAAATACATATTATAATAATATGTTCGGACTGAATGATGTTGCTATAACTTTATGATCATCTTTATATCATTGATATATCTCTCTCTCTCTCATATCATATATATATGTATATACACATGAATATATTAAATTTAGCTTACTCTTCCGACATTTTTGGGTCATTTGTTTTTGTTCCAGGCTGGCAACATGGGCTCCTCTTGGCGCTGGGAAGGCGCTTGGGCTGCCTTGGCCAAGAGTTCTTTAGTTGCCTTCAGCTCAGTGCCGTGGATGCAGGAAGGGCTGATGGATCTGGGCTGGAAACGTGGATTTTTGGTTGGAAACCACCCGAAATTTGAGGAAAAGCCATGGAAAAGCCTCAGAAAACCACTGGAAAACCATGGAACACCCCAACATTTTGTGGTAAATCTTCATTTTTTTTGAGGGGGGGAAACATCTGAACTGGTCGTTAATCACCATTACTACCGTAGAATGCCATGTGATGGGCTGAGTCTGGTGGAGCACCTTGGCCTGTGTGACGCCGGGGGAGGCCACCAAATTTTGGACACAATTGTGATTCAAACGGATCCCAAACATATTTGGAACATCTTGGGAAACTGGGAAAAACAGCTATTCAAATAGCTGGAGAAACTATTGGAGCAAAAAAACACTTAGCAGATCTTGCAAGATAGTCTCCTGAAAACCTGGGTTTCGACTGGCTTGCCATTGATTGGTTGCCATGTCGCGCTGAGGTATTCTGTGAACATACTTACAAGAGCAACTCCTTCTTGGTGGTCTTGTCCTTGCAGGTTCTGGGCAAGAGTTAAAACGTGCAATGTCGTGTGCGCAATGCGGGCACACGTTTGAATTGGCATGAATTGGCGAGGGTTTTCTACCCAGCTGTCAACTTGTATGCTCCATTTTGAGGCTTTTTGGGGCCTTGCAACGATGCTCCTCTTGCTTCTGGGTGCATGGTTGTCTACCCCGGGGTCTGGCTTCTTGGGTGGGGTCTCCCTAGAACTTCGTGACGAAGAAGGGCATTGGGTGTTCTTCTCAGGACCACTGGGACCACTGGGACCATGGATTCAGATTCCAGCGTTGAAAAGGCAGATCACGAGGGGAGGCGCATTGAAGGGCATAGAATCTCGTTCATTCTACAACAGAATTAGATGATGCAAGACAGGAGCACAAGGCTTCCAATATTCTAGACTGTTCATGTTTATTCTAAGATGTCTGTGATATCAACGAGATATCATGGAGATATCGACGACCGGAGCGACCCCAGGAGGTCCTTCACATCCACTTTGTGATTCCTCAGAGCATTTGAGTTGTCTCCATCATTTGACCGGAGCAGCGTCCTGCGTTTGCATCACAGAACGAGGCACTGCGTATCGTATCACCTTGCAGGATGTTGAAATGCACAGTGACAGCCGGCCCTGGTCGAATATCCATCCCACTTTCCAACATTTTGCTGACAAGGGATTTGTGAGCATCCAGCAAAAGTCCATCAGAAATTCAATCACAGATCATAAAACTATCAAACATTCATCACAAGTCTATCGAAAAAGATTCCGAACAGATCAGAAACCAGTGCAAATTCATTGTGAATCCATCAAACATCCATGAGAACTCCAATCATCTATGAACTTATACTTATTTGAGAAAAAACATGTCAATCCATGTCAAGGCATGTTAAGCCATGTCAAATTCATCCAAATCATGGAACCATCTTTGGTTAAAACTTCCACATCAACCCCCAAAAAGGCTGGGATTCCTACACCTTCCTGGCGGTCTTTGCCGATCTCAGCAACGCGGTGAGCTCCGCCCTGGTCTTCCGCCGCCTCAGCGCGGTGGCCAAATACGTGTGCCGCGCCTCGTCGGCGGTGCCTTGGTTGGGGGTTTTCCCCTGGAAGGGTCCCTGGAAGGGTCCCTGGAATGGTCCCTGGAAGGGATGGAAAATCCATGGGAAAATCAGCACATTATGAATTAAGATGATCAAAATATGGGAAAATCCATGGGAAAATCCATGGAAAATATGGAGCTTTAGGAAATTCATCTGAATGAAGATAAACGGGGAGGAAACTCCCATGAATGATTAATTCGATGATGTGCCATGTAAGATGGCAATTGTGTGATCAACCCTTAATTCGAAATTGTTCCAATTCAACTATACATGGGAGATGTGGAATTGCTAAAAAGGCTTTCAATCTAATGTGTGGTGTTTCTCAGGAATTCATTTGACACTGAGGTACCAATGTACATTTTCTACTGCGCTGTAGGAAGAGCTCTGTGGGATGTCAAGATCTTTGGCATAGTTCTGTTGCTTGGACAGGGACATCACCCTGATTGGTCATCTTTTGGCTGTTTGAATCCCTATAAAAATTGGATGAAAAGAGCATTGAAACCCCAAGGCCCCTGTATTTGGGGATAGTTTTGGGAGGTTCTAACCACCGTTTCCTCTAATTTTTCCCTCAAACCAATCCATTGAGCTCAGTTTCACAGGGGAACTGTCCATTGTTCCAAGACCGTCACTCTGTGTCCAAAACTGGGTGGCTTCCCCCCAAATGTCCATCTTTACGGAGAAACTGATCAAACAGTGGAGTTAGGGGCTAGGGGATGAAGGTTCCCAATCAAAGGATCTTTGACACTGGCGGATCATGGCGTCCGAATACATTTGAGCCGCTCTAAAAACCTCCCTTTGCATTTTCAGTAAGGGCCTTGTCACAACGAGTTTGGCGTAAGCAAAACCCTCACTTGCGTAAGGCCTTCGCGTAAGGGTTTCCTCAATTTGCTTCGCATAAGGAAAAACTCTACGTGCGTAAGCATGGTGTAAGCTTTGGCGTACCCAAAATGATACGACATAGGGAGTGACTGAAGGTTTTCAGAATGGCTCATTTGAGAAGCACGCAGCCGAATTTTCCTGGGGATGGACGCTTTCGTCAATTGTTTGTCAGGATTTGACGATTCAGATGGGGTGATTCAACACAGCTTGCCACAGGGACTATGTTTTTCATGTGGCACAGCATTCAGGTGTAGTGCTCAACTGGGCGTGTTAGAAAGTGGGGTAATAATCCCCCTTGGAATTTCCCCTTCGAAATGGTGGGCCTGGGCCCCACGAGTCTTTAGAGATTTGGATTTTATGGGTGTTCCATCTTTGACTACTTGCATTCTTTAGAGGAATATTGGTCGCTATTTGACCTCATCTGGTGGAAGCTGGAGGTTCCATTTTTTAGAGTTCAGGGTTATCATCCGGAATCCGGGATCGCCTCTAAATTTACAATTTCCCATTCTTTAGACACCAGTTGTGTGTTTCCAAACAAAAACGAAGTTCCATTTTTTAGAGCTCACTGGTTCAATAACATCAAGGGGTATGCGCTGGGGCCCTCCATTTTATAGAAAAAACGTGCGGAAACACTGACATATTATAAACAGTCATAAGATACTATAAAATGTTATAAACATATAATATCATATAATAAAATGTATACAAAAATAATAACATCTATCATGTATTTGTTATGATTTTTTAATTATGTCATTATTTCAGATTTTCCCAAACTCTTCTGTGCCACTGGCTCAAAGATGTTCAAACATATTAAGAACATCTCTAAAGAATGGTATTCCCAGATCCTGCAACATAAACAAGATGTTTGCATAATTTTGCAACTTCTCTGTTCACCATTTTTTAGGGAAAAAATAAGGGGAAAAAAATGAAATTAAGCACTTTTCAAGCCAATCACCGGTTCCTCCATTTTATAGACATGCCTCTGTTTGTAGGACCCTCGGAGGTTCCATTCTATAGAGCTTGGGGTTCCATTCTATGGAGATTTGTTATGATAATATGTTAGTCCGGTCCCTCCATTCTATAGAGCTTGGGGTTCCATTCTATAGATGTCCCACTTCTAGCCCCCCGGGTCCACTAAAGAATCGGCCCACCCACCCTTTTTACTTAATTCAAAGGGGGATGGGCATCTATACCCTCCAAATGTCTTAATGGGGAACAACTGTTTTTTGGGTACGACCAGGGTACCTGTACCAGTCCTGGATACTAAGCTGCTCGAGGCTTCTCTGTGCTCAGATCAGCGTGTACACGGTACAAAGGCACAGGGCAGAAGCAGAAGCAGAAGCAGCAGAGGAAGCTGCATGGGCCAAGGAGTACGGAAAGAATCAGCCCCCTGGCAGAGCTGTGCAAAGTCGTTCAAACAACAACAGTGTTTCAAGAAACCAGCTTGAAGCCAATGATAATGGTTCGTAATAGTTGACTGCACCAAATTGCAATGACATACTGTAGCGACATAATGGGCACTGAGGAATGGCCAGCTCAAAGTTGCCTGAACAGGCTGTCCAAAGCTGGTGCTGAGACCTGGTTTTGAGGCACAGAGCCCTTCTAGGCCTGTCCTTCTTCGGACATTTGGGCCCGGCCTAGCTCAAAATTGAGGCCTTGCCTAGTGGTTTCTCTGCAAATATGTTTTGTGTGTTGGGGATATGGCGGGTACCTCATTTTGGAGGCCCAAAATATCCAGTTGATCCTATGTGTATAGAAGCCCAAAGTGACTGAACGTTGGAACAGGACATGATGTCAACTGGGCATGGACCTACCAAGAGGTGGAGTCGACTTGTCAATTGTGATGAAAATTGCTAGAGCCTCCGAGCGCAGTGTGAGGACAAACTCAAGTGATGAGATGATGATCGACACGTAGACTTTGAATGCATCGAATGTGTCAAGAATACATTGTACATTAGACAGATAGACAAATAGAACGATAGCTATCTTGACAAGTGTGTTCATGCGTTTTGAACATTCATGAACATTTATGAACCATCTAAAACGTGGAACACAACAGTTTTTGGGATTTTCCCAGGCTGGTGCTGAGAATCGCGGAATAGTTTTGCCGGGGACCTAACTGAGCTAGCTGAGCTAACCAAGAATGCAGTTTGGCCTCTTTCCAAGAGAGCACGATTTTGGGACTTCTTACAATCCTTCAGGCAATTTTTATTATGTTTCATTGTGTTTCTCGAATTGCGTGTTATTTTCATATAGATATCATAGACGTGTATTGTTGTGTATTGTATATTTACATCTAGAGATAGATTATCTATAATCTGTCCATATGTAACAATATATATATATTTATATTTATCTAGTTTAAATGATTTAAATGATTTTAGATATCTATTTATCTATTATGGTATAGCTAGATTGTCTAGATAAATTATCCATGGCTCAGGTCCAAGCCGCCGCCTCCACCTCCACCGCCCCGAGAGTCCCGAGAGTCCCGAGAGGTGAGATGCCAAAGCTGAAGTTGGGGGAAGAATTCGACGTGAATATTTATGCAACTATATGGAACTTATGTATATACAAACATGTATGTACTGTAGATATGTATTTATATATATATATATATACATCCACATATATATATATACATCCACATATATATATACATCCACATATATATATACATCCACATATATATATATATATATACACATCCACACACACATATATATACATATATATATATATATACATATGTGTATATATATATATATATATGTATATATATATATATATGTATATATATGTATATATATATATATATATATGTATATATATATATATATATA
>Ga0126342_10006462_pt1 | contig 20780 bp, 18 predicted proteins | sample Cyp1metagenome_FD_92528 | JGI IMG/M metagenome (GOLD analysis project Ga0126342, IMG submission 92528) | Coral microbial communities from Lord Howe Island, Old Settlement Bay, Australia - Cyphastrea 1 metagenome | ecosystem: Host-associated > Invertebrates > Cnidaria > Coral ...
GTTGTGGCTTGAACCTGCTGAACAGTCCTGAGCTGCTCTTGCACTGCAGAGCTATCACCACCACAAAGTGGATCGCCCCATGTCACGACTGATCCATCAGCCAAGATAGCGGCAAATGCTTCAGCCGTAGCCCGAACACGCTCTACAGCTTGAAGCTGATGCAAGACTGCGGAGCTGTCACCACCGGCATCGGGATCGCCCCATGTCACGACTGATCCATCTGCCCGGATGGCAGCAAATGCACGAGGTGAGGACAAAACCTGATGCACGCTCCTTAGCTGGCCTTGCACTGCAGAGCTGTCACCACCACACTGTGGATCGCCCCAGGCCACAACAGATTCGTCAGCTAAGATCGCAGCAAAGGCAGCACTTGTTGCCTGAACCTGCTGCACCCTTCTGAGCTGCTCTTGCACTGCAGAGCTATCACCGCCATAACGTGGATCACCCCATGACACGACTGATCCATCAGCCAAGATGGAAGCGAATGCAAAAAAAGTGCTCTGAACCTGCTTAACACTCCTGAGCTGATGACGGACTAATGAGCTGTCACAGTTGCGTGGAAGGCCCCATATTACAGCTGACCCATCAGCCAAGACAGCAGCAAATGCACCATCTGTGGACTGAACCTGCTGAACATTGCTGAGCGCATCATGAAACTCAGAGCTATCACCACCACAATGTGGATCGCCCCATGTCACAACTGATCCGTCAGACAAAATTGCAGCAAATGCATCAGTTGTGGCTTGAACATTCAGGACATTCTTGAGCTGATGTCGGACTGCAGAGCTGTCACCGCCGCCACCAGGATCGCCCCACGTGACGAGTGATCCATCAGCCAGGATGGCAGCAAATGCACAAGCTGTGGCTTGAACCTTTTGCACGCTCCTGAGCTGGCCTTGCACGGCAGAGCTATCACCACCGTACTCTGGATTGCCCCACGTCACAACAGACCCATCAGACAAGATGGCAGCAAATGCAGACAATGTGCTCTGAATCTGCTTAACCCTCCTGAGCTGATGATGGACTGCAGAGCTGTCGCCACCACCATCAGGATCGCCCCATGTGACGACTGATCCGTCAGCCAGGATGGCAGCGAATGCACTTTCTACAGCTTGAATCTGCAGCACACTTCGGAGCTGCACTTGAAGTGGAGAGCTGTTACCACCAGAAGATTGATCGCCCCATGTCACAACGGAACCGTCGGCCAAGATCGCAGCAAATGCACCATCTGTGGACTGAACCTGCTGAACAGTCCTGAGCTGCTCTTGCACTGCAGAGCTATCTCCACCACAATGTGGATCGCCCCATGTCACGACTGATCCATCAGCCAGGATCGCAGCAAATGCACCATCTGTGGACTGAACCTGCTGAACAGTCCTGAGCTGCTCTTGCACTGCAGAGCTATCACCGCCACAACGTGGATCGCCCCACGTCAAGAGCCTGTCACCGCCACAGCACCACAATGCAAACGCTCGTTGTGTTGCGGCTAGCTTTGCTTCTTGCACAATTGCTGTGAGGTGGTCTTCATCTTGAATCCCTGCATCTTGTAGTGGCCTCACAGGATCATTCAGAACATGGCCTGCTGCAGTGACAAGCCTGAGGAAACCTTGCCCGAAAGCATTCTGGGCCAAAATCTTCAAGTCCCCTACTTTGGAGGACTCTTCAATTGTTAGACATTTTCTTTTGCCACTGGGCAAGGCTACCTGTACTTGAATCATTTCTCAAATTTTCTCATGGAAAAAATAGTTGGCAATTGTTCATTGTTGTCAAAAATATCTCGAGCCAATCTCCTGCAAAAATGAATAAATGTCTTGAGAATGAGATTATAAATCCAACAATGTGGAGCTATATTCTGGAGAAATCCTTCTCTGCATTGCCAGACTCCAAAATCTCCAAAATTGTCGACTTTTCTTACATAAGTTCAAGCACCATGGTATACCAAAACTTCTTAAATTTCACTTTCTGTTTGGCTATCAGATTTGAACTTTTTAGAGGAAAATGCCTCCATAAAATCTCGAGAAATCTGGTGAAACAGCGGAACTTCAAAAAGGAGAAATAGGCAGGGACCCCTGTGAGTTGGGGGTCGAAAAGGGCCTGAACTTCAAAACCATAAATCAAAACATGCCCTCTAGAGCATGGTACTCTATGATTTATTTATAGGCAGGGTGAGTTTTGATTCTATGATTTACTGTGGATGGTTGCGAAATCCTGCACCAGTTGGTAGATGGTGTATCCCATTCTAATCCCATCATTTACAGTGTTTCTAGATTCATAGATGGTGTTTCTAGATTTCATGATTTAGATCACCAGTTGGTAGATGGTGTATCCCACTATATCCCACTATAAACTGTGGTAACACCATCTAATCCCTTCTCCAAGCCTTGAAATCGCACAGGGCTCACGGCGCTGTGGCCAACGGCCTGTTTTTTTGCGGCGCGGCGATTCACGCGCGGCGGTTCGGCTCGGCGCGTTAAGTGGTGACTGGTGGGTTTCTAGTGATTAATGGGATAGTGACTAGTGGGATATTACACTGGAGAATGATGGGATAAGCATAATGGGATAACAATGACTATTATATAGGTTGATAATGTTAATAGTTATGAATAATAATTAATAATGATTCATGGTTACTATTGTTTGATAATAATCAATAATAGGTAATAATAATAAATTATAATCAATAATAATTAATGATACTTAATAATAAGTAATGATATTTAATATATAATACTTAGTAATAATAGATAATAATTAACAATAATTAATAACTAATCAATGGATATTTGATGATTTTGATAATGATTAACAATGGACAATGGACAATGGAGAATAATATTAAGCATGGGATATCTAGCAAATTAGTGGATACCCTCCCGTCAGCAAACGAGCTTACAGGATGGGAAATCCCCCATGTTAAAAGAAGGTTTCGTTCGCTGGGCAAATCATCTAGAAATGGGGATGGGTCAAAACCCTATCCCCCTGGTGAACCCCAAAATAGCTGGTAAATGGATGTTCATCCCACTAAAAATGTATCTATAGGTATTGACCCATACCCAAATGGGCATGTTTTAAAGGAATTGTCCATTGCCACGTTTGATTGCCGGGGCAAGTTTTGCAGATTGATTTGACGTGGGATTTTAGCCCGTGCCAATAAACAACTAGCACTTGGGGATTAGTTTTACCACCCGTTGGCAGTAATATTGGCGATGGTTGCTGGTTTTGCCACATTACTGCATACCAAAAACAAAACCACCAGGTGTCGTTTTGAGGTATGGTTTATTGTTGGGGTTCACCGTTTTTTGCTGAATCACTTTGGATCATATTACACTTGAGACCACCATCTTTGGAGAGCAAAGTCGCCATCTGTGTGATGCTTGATGCTTGATGGTCACAAGAAGATGGTGACGTGGTGGTGATTACTGAAAAAAGCTGCGCTGCGAGTGGATGATGACGGACACCAAAAAATCCAGAAAGCGGCGCTTTTGAGGATGAGAGGATGCAGATTCCCATTCTAAAAGCACTTTCAAAAAATCTCTTAATCTCCGACAAAAATGAGGACGTCAAGCCGAAAAAAGCCCCCTAAGTTTTCTGCATTCAACGATCTTCAACGCTATCGTCGCTGCCGTTTCCCATGAATCCACCACTGTGTCTTTCGGTGGTGCCTCCATGTCTTCAAAGATTCCACAGAGGATCTCGTTGCTATCCTCGGGGGCAAACTCCGAACGACTATTGTATCTGATGATCAAACACTCTCCAAACGCTTTTGGCTTTTGGGTTTTTTTTTCTCGTGTTTTCACAGCTTCAAATGTTGACACAGCTTCAAGACAGCTTCAAGGGTGTCATAACTTGTTAATAACTGGGCTTCCCCACATCCATGGCGGAAATTTGTCGGCTTCCCAAGCCTACTCCCTGGGAGTCCCAAGGCGGTTTCAATGGATGGAAACATATAGCAATAACTGGGATATGTTTAATTAACGCATGATTAACACGAACTCACGAACTCATAATTCACCCAGAGTTTTCCGGACACATTTGCAGTGCTTGTGGGTTTTGTGCTTTGAAACCCCAAGTTTCTGGGGTGGGAAAATTTTGAATTTCTGCTGCGGCATCGTCTTCCACAGCCTGCCATTTCATGTTTTTCAATAACTGCGTGCCCACAACCCAGAACCCAGGTATTGAAAAACATGAAAATGGGTGAGATCAATCCCAGATAACTGTTTTTTTTGGGTGCACACATAACTCAATCTGCCATTTCATCGCCAAAAAAAGGGATCACTTGTGGTTTTTAAAACCAGGTAGGTCTAAAACATGCCCATGATGCTTTGCCACATCACCTCCGACAATCCAACCTGACAGTAAAAATCAATCATTACCAAAGATCTTTCGGAAAAGCATCTTCAAAATCAAAAAAAAAACGCTTAAAATCACCATCACAGCATTTGCTGATCTTCGATCCACCATTTTTCACCATTTTTTCGGTGAATGGCTCGGCTCAACAACCACCCACCCTCCGCGCACCTCTGCAAGCCAAGAAATGGGACCCGTTTGTAAGAGCCCCGACCTCAGCGGAGCTCAAAGATGGAGAACGACTGTGCTGGACTTACTGGGATTTATGGTTTTAAAAAGTGATGGGAATAATGGTTAATCAAGTGGGATTCATGGTTAATAAAGTGGGTTTTTTGCCTTGAATAGTGAGTTAATGATGGCTCAATCATGGATAATCATGGTTAATTGGATGCGTAAATGGTCTCTTTTTTTCAATCAATGGGAATATGATTCACTGGGATATATAACAAACAACAGTGGAAATATCTGGATCTTCCCATGAAATTATGATCATTTCCGGTGTCATCAAAAAAAAAAATGTCAAACCAATGGGAAATCCCTGAACTTTCGAAATATGTTGAACATACTGTAGAAAAAATATCTTGGGGTGGCACTGCATCACATGGAATACTGAAAGGATCTGAAAGGTCTAAGTTTTGGCCATGGCCAAAACATTGGGGTCAAGCGTTGCCAGTGCTGTGAACTCGATAAAAGTGGGAAAACCAAGAGGCGCACGTCCGACGGATTCATTTCAAGCATGTTTGCAACACCAAAAGCATGAAACAGACCCATGTCAACCATCATTGGAGATACCTTTCATCATCCCATTGTGGAATATGACAATATCGTTGGAACCACCAAGCCAGTTTTATATTCCAAGTATTTGATGAATATATAAGGCATGTCAGGATAACTCCCGGTGAATTCGCAGGTTATGATAGTTATGTGTACCCTGAAGTTTTTGGTGGAATAATAATATATATATATACACAGACATGTATCCCCCCAAGGACAATAGCAAGTTAGGCAAGATTAGAGTATCCTTCATGAAGTTTTACCCTGATCTGTACCTGTTTTGGTTGGATAATTAAAACCACCCAGCAAGTTTTCGCATAAGAATTCCCATGAAATCCCAAAGTTTCTTGCGAAAAAAAAAAAAAAAACATTAAAGTGTCCATCCACCCTGGTAGCCAGTTTCAAATTGGTATATGACCCCATCTAACTATAGATAGACCCTCTAGTAATCATAGCAATCAAATTCCCCATGATTGCGTTCGATGATTTTCGCCTTCGTAACCTCCATGGCCTAGCCCCACAAAGATTTCCCACACCCTGAGTTGGTCGTGACACTTGGAGTGCGCAATCCGAAGCCTCGGGTGTTGCGGTTGACTGCGCTCCACCTGCCGCGGGAGTTCCTGGAAGAATTTGCCTGGAATTTTTGTTGAGGGTGTTGAAAAATCAAAGTCTCGCCCCTAGAACCTTTTTGGACCTATAGCTGAAAAATTTACGAAGCGATATTTTTGTATCTATGTTTTTTTTTCCTAACGGCGCTCAGAAGTTAATCACTGCGACCCTACAATAGTGAATTCTGCTGTACATTACCCAGCGTAGTCCTGTCCCAAATGTATTTTATATATATATATATACATATTTGGGGATGGGTCAAAACCCTATCCCCCTGGTGAACATCAAAATAGCTGGTAAATGGATGTTCATCCCCCTAAAAATGGTATTAATAGGTATTGATCCATACCCATTTGTGGGAATGCGAAGAAACCACCTCTTCGTCTTCAGCTGGCGCAGACTCCTCTGTGATCATGTCCTGGCCAGAGAAACCGGTCATGTCATCTACCAATGGTCATCCCTTGGCCCTTATGAAATACAATAAACCAAAATGGCTTATCCACAGTCAGAAGGCGCATATGAAAAAAAAAGTCTCGTCTTCCAGATAGAATATATATATATATAAGTAGTGTATGTCCATTCATATCCACATAAATCCATATGAGATATCCACAAAATTCTATTCATGAATCCCTATAGAATATCTAGTTGATGAATCCCATGTTGATCTGAAATACCCATGAAATTCACCGCAAAATCTGATGCCCTCCACTCTGGCGCTCCTCCACAATGGGCCTGCCGAGGGAAAATTGGGTGCATCGAACGATGTACCAGATAGAATCATAACAAAAAGATGTGACTACCGTGTATTATGCATATATGTGTGCAGATCTGTCGATATGTTTGGAGCTATCGGATATTTACATCACATACTTACCAGATTTAAATCGTGCTAGTTTGATGGCCTACAGAACTAGTGCTGACTCAGATCAAAAAACATGTGGAACGAACGAGGGATACAAGCTCACGAATCAAGCACACCTAATGCTACTGTTCTTTCATGAATAAACGAATGGAATATCCACCATTTATAGATGATTTTCCGAGCCATAAACCTCCATTGAGTTCGGGGATTTTCCAGCCACGTCACCTCGAATCAGCACAAAGTTCCACAAAGGCCTGCCATTTTGAGGAGGGCAGCTCCCAAGATTGGGCTTTCCAAAAGGATTGAGATGACTTGGAAGTCTTTATGACAACAAAAAAATGGGATTACTTGGTAATATCATATCCATGATATCCTATATGATATCCCATAGGATAGCCGTTGTTGAGTTTTTTTCAAATCACTTATCTAATAGGAAGTCTTTCATCCTAGGGATAACTGATATCACCAACTAAATTGATGGATCACAGCCATAGGATTAGGAAAACCATGGTTCAATGGCTTGGTTTTTTCGGAAAAAACATGGAAAACCTCCAGCGGTTCCGTGTCGATTCCCATCCAAATTCTGGGACTTGGAGAGTGGTTCCAACTTCTGTTCCGTGTCATAAATTTTTGGAACCACCAACAAGACTGCTACCCTCTGGTAATTTAACGTAGCTATTGAAAATGGCCATTTATAGTGGATTTTCCCATTAAAAATGGTGATTTTCCATAGTTATGTTAAATTACCAGAGGCTATCGTTTGATTGAAAGCAAGGGTTTTGCACACTCGCAGCCAGAAGTTTGGCTCACCCAGCGAAGTAAGAACGGGATATACAACCAGCAGGCTTGCGTGGACTGCTATCCGACCACAGCGGACTACGAAAAAGTTGGTAACGCTGCGATTTCTTTCAGGGGCACAGCCCAAGCCTTCACAAATCCATTGAAATGTGCATGTTCAAAACGAATTGCTCACAGATACATATAAAGACATCATGCAAATTTCGATTAAGTAAGACTAAGTAAGAAACGGATCAGCATCCTAAGTTGCAATTCTTGTAGATTCTTGTAGTATACGCTACGAACCGCCCAACTGGCGCCAGCAACTGTTCAGGCGCGCCTGCAGATGTTCGTCACACCGGTCCTGAAAGGTGGATAGTGATTTTTCAGTGGGAAAGGCCTGATTTGACTGGAGCTCCCCAACGCTGAAACCAATGGACCAAGCTATATACTCCCCAACTTCCCTATGTTTGATAGTTAACTTCCCATTTTCCGCGCAACTTTCGCAAATATCTTGAAATCAACATCCAGACTGCTTGCAGATTGAGTGGGGACATGTACCTTGCAACAAAAAAATGTTTCTTGAAATACGTGTGAAAACCCCATTTTGGGAAATGCATCCTCCAAATCATCCAAAATGAAACTATTTCGGTATTAAAATCCATGGAAACATATACCTCCAAATCATCCCTAAATTTCATGGTGAATATCTACATACCCTCTGGTAAACTGTCACATAACTATGGAAAATCACCATCTTTAATAGGTAAATCAACTATTTCTATGGGCCATTTTCAATAGCTATGTTTGACATAACCAGAGGGTATCCCATCACATCCCGATCAGCCACTGTCATCCTCCTCCGCCATCACCGCGTCCAAACGCCCGCTGCTGATGACATAGAGCTCCGTGTTGGCTTCCCCCGCCTCAAGGCACCATGCGGCGAGGAGAGATCGCGGATCGTTTGTAGTTTCGATTCCCCAAATATCCCGAAATGATGATCTAGAAAAATGGACGTTGAAGAGGTACAACAACTATCTGTGCGTTTTGGGAGTCTGAGAGTATCCGATTCTAGCTACTACTAGCTGATTTCGTTGTTTAAAAACTTGAGATGTTGAAAACGAAATCCTGGCACATTCATTGTGTATATATATATATCATTCTCATGCCGGGTGCCACAGGCAGAATCCCTGTTTGCCACCAGGAACATTATCTTCCAGATCCAGTTCAGCTTCTGAGCCATAAAAATCAGCATGGTTTATTCGCGATCAAAGGGGCATTTTACTCCGCGGTTTATTGGGGTAAAAATTATACTTCTTTATATAAAGGATCGTGGTCAATCATACTACTGTGTATTGAGGTGAACGACTTTTATTTAAGATAAATATGGGTGTGTCTGAAAATAGTGTACCCCTAAACCCAATGGTTAATGATCATTATCCCTATTAAATGGCTATTTCATTGGGAATCTACCCTATTTTCAGACAAATATACTATCTATTGGTGATGATCATACCATCACTTAAACGTTTTTATACCTCTCAACCAACCATTCCCTCGCCACACCTGGATGACGCACATCCGGAACGGAATCTGGTCCGGCCAGGCGGCCAGGATTTTTCGGTGATATGTTGAGATGAAGTGGAAGGGATCAACCGTTCACCAAGTACCCGGCCTGGTAAACGTTTACATAACTGTGGAAAGATCCACCATTTTTAATGGGAAAACTCACTATTTCTATGGCCATTTTCAATAGCTATGTTAGTTTACCAGACGGTACCAAGTCCAAGAATCCTAAGATATCCTGAGAATTTCTCCATGTTTCAGCATGTTTCTTGTTGCTATGAATACAAGCTGCCAATTCAAGCTGGTCCTCGTCCTCCACACATTCCCCACGGCCAGCAAGGTCGCTAGGTGATTGCCAATTGGGCTTAAAACCATTTAAAAACTATATACTGAAGCAGCTAGGGCTAACCGTACCAGTATTTAAGTTAGCCCAGGTATAGGGGTTTCCTCGTTCAACATGCTCAAGAACTTGGATGAGTCTGGGGTCCCCCTATGATTTCGAAACTCCCCAAACATAGTACAAACTCCGTGGGGCCACTCGTCATCACCAAGAGTCCAGACCTTATACATCTTGCCCACTTTCTAGAAGTATATAGCTCTTCATCTTATATGCATCTTATAATCTTATATACATCTTATATACATCTAGAAGTATCTAGAAGTTATATGAAGTTATTCCCTTACCGTAGGGGATTCAACATGACATGATTCAACCATCAGAGGTGGTTTTCCCAGATGATTCGCCCCCTAAAATTTCTCCCGCCTGCATGGGCATCACTTGAAACGCCAGCTCTGCCACCAGACTCTTCTCTGAAACGCCCAGGGCGGCCTGCAACAAAGGGAAACTGAGCAAAAATTCAGAGAAAAAAAATGGTGGATGAATGTGGGATTCGGATTGGTGGATTGATTCAAGAATCCAAGTAAAAATCCACAACAAAAAATCATGAAGAGATATTCTGAACGACCTTCCACACTCCGAATGCGCTACGTGTGCATAACACAAAATCCAGCAGCTACCATCCGGCGCAGCACAGCATTTTTTGGCAGACATTCAGCAAGAAACTCCATGGGAAAACTGTGCACTCCAGACGATTTAACCACCAGAGTATCAGCGGCGCGGTCGACGCCACCGGGCGGGCTCCGGATGCACCGACCTGCCAGACCTTTCTTGCCGAGCTAAGGTTTCCAACTCTGCATCGGACCTCGGACTCTGAAAACCTTGGTTCAAAGCAACCTGGATGTGTTGAAGGCCACTAGAGTCTATGTACTGATCTGCAAGCTCTAAGGCACTGGGACAATCATCAGCGCACTTTCAATATCGTCGTAAAATGTCATGATGAACAGTTGTTCTTTGAAGAACTTTCATATCAGTCGGAGTTCCTTCAAAAAAAAACCGGGCCAGTGTGTGGAGTTGCACACTACCTCCCTTGACCCACAACCAATGGCATCCTTGGCCATCTCAGCTCCAACCCCACGGCCGTGGCGCGGCCTTGTCGGCCAGGTCATGGCCTCACTTCTTGGGTGCAGGGAGCTTCGGCAGCTTCCCGCTGTCCAGCTCCTTCTGCATCTGTTCCTTGGTCAATAGGCCGGGCAGCTGCAGGTCCTTCTTATCCTTGATCAACGGCTTGCCGTAGTCCGCCTCGATCCAGCTCTTGCCACCTGAGCCGCTGAAATCATGGAGACTGAGCCACCCACCTTTTTAAAGACAAGTGGGAATAGAAGCTGAAAGCAGTCACGGCCATTTTTGGCTGTTCCTTCAAGATCACATGGGGTGATGAGTGATCACTTTCTAGCTCGGTAAAGAGGTGTAAAGATGTGTAAAGAGAAGTTGGTTTTGGATTTGTCTCAATTCCTTCGGACACCGTTCAGTTCCATCACGGCCTTTTCTTCAACAGTCTTAGAAACACATGATGAATTAGCTTCGGAATCACTGACCACTACCATGCACCCAATCTCACTGGAAAAAAAGGAACTCGGACTGAGCTTCCTACGCTCCTCATTGAGAGGATCATAGCCAGACCAGGCCTGAGCGGATCAACATCAATGAAATTGGATGCTTTGAAAACCAAAATTAACCTGATATCGGGGATGGTTTATTATTGTTTTTCATAGGGTTTACCACATTCATAAACTCAAAATGAGCCACCTTTTCTTGATTTTCAGCTCGCCCTCAAACCCGCGTTGCGGCCTCCAAGGACCTCTGGACCCTTGGAACCAAGTGGCGGCCAATCCACGGAACAGGCCCTGTTGGTTGGGGGCACCAGACTGGTCCACGTACTTCGGGAACCAACCTGCGGGTGCTTCAGGATGCTTCAGGAACTCGGATCTCTGGTGCCACCAATCTCTGGGATCTTAGGTCGTTTCTGCATTGCTTCCCTGGGGTTGGCGAAGTTTGCCCTCCATGATCACCAGAAAGGTCAAAAATGTCGGGCTTGAGACCATGTGTTTATGTTTAATGCTCAACCCTTGGCATTGCACGGGGTCCCTATGGTAATGTTGGCTGCTACGTCGCCACTGAGTCGGCGACGCTTGTGACCGTAGCGCTTGAGCCAGTACCTGGAGGGAACCACAGGTGCTGATTTCCCTGCAGCAACGGAGATGCACCCAACAGAACATTAAACAAAATGGGAAGTCACCTATATCAACAGATGATGTTCCCGAAAAAATATGGGAAGCTATGTATTTTCCCCCATATGCATGAATTTCAATCAGATGTTCGGTTAGACCAAATCTAGCTGAATGCACGATGAGTAAATACTGAAGTTCCTGTGAAACTGTGGATCAACCCTGTGTCAGGTTTCAAACATCAGCTTTTCGCACCGGATAAGGACTTTCTGCTCCTTGGAGTGGAGAGCCCCTTGAACACAACATGTTTTGACTAGATACCCTCTGGTAATTTAACATAGCTATTGAAAATGGCCATTTATAGTGAGTTTTCCCACTAAAAATTGTGATTTTCCATAGCTATGTTAAATTATCAGAGGGTGCAGATAAATTGGATCTGTTCTGGGGTATCTTTAATCATTTAAACCGCCAGACAGGCCCTACCAGCTTACTGGCCAGGTACCCACAGCACCGAAGCTCAGCGTGCATCCGCCTTGAAAAATCCATCTTAAAACAGGGAAATTGTAGGTATGGCTTCAGGAATGTCTCGCGTGTAGTCTTCAATAATTAGCAATGTGTTTCATGCTCTTTCCCTTTGGTAATCTAACATAGCCATGGAAATTTACCCATTGGTAAATGAATCATGTATTGAATAATGGTCATTGTTAAATCACCAGAGGGTGCATCTTCACCATCATCTTTGACCGACTTCCGGCCATGTCGGGCACTCGTTCTCAGCAATCTTCTTGGGATCATCAATGCCAGCTTGCGCGATCTCCTTTTTCAACTTTCCTGGGGCCATGGAGATGCCCCGAGGGCTCTTTGAATCGGCAACATGTTGTGTTTAAAGCGTGCTTTAGAGCCATGTGCGGGCTGTGGGGTTTGAGGTGCACAACGGACAATACACAAATCCCAAGCAACCTGCCAAAGGATGGGGGCCCTGAGTTGCGGATGGAAATGCTGCAAGAAACAAATGGGCGTTGCCATTCGAATATGGAGCAATTCTGTCAAACGTTTCCTTGAACATCCGTGAACCAATCCACATCATATCGAGTCCAGGCTAATCTCTCTTGGCAAGATAGATGCTAAATGAAAAAATCAGAAAATGTGTGCGTGTTTTGTAGTATTTATTTAAAAAAATGCAGACCCCAACATCCAGACGTGACAGGAGGGTTTCGATGGGTGAAACCAGTAGACACTGTAGAACTGCAGACATGGTCCAAACATGGCAGGAGAGAGGTATGGGATCTGCTCTACTGCGTTGACTTTTTGACTTGTTCTACTTTCATAGGATCTGCAATTCTACTTTTACATACTTTTACTGTTTCTACTGGAACAAAATTTGAACGAAAACGCCGTAAGTTCGAATAGAAATGGTAGAAAGGTAGGTCTCGGAGGGGTACTAGACACACACACGCACATATATATATATATATATAATTAGCGAAAGTGGCCCAAAGACTTTCGCAATTAACCGTCTACTTCTTTCGTAGTTACAGCAACAGTTTTTTCGTTATTAAGCAGTACACTGCCAGTCTACCAGAGAAATGTGCCACATCACTGATCCAGATTCCCACGAAAAAAATAGTTGCCTTCTTGATAGTAGGCGTTGCTGATGATAGATACATGCAAGTACAAGAAACTGGCAAAGAACCGCAGTCCCAATTTTCAACATAAAATGGAAAAATGACACCAACAAATCCATCTTCCAAAAACATCCAGAAACCCTGTTCCTGTTTCGAGTTCTACGCGAAAATTCTGTGGGGTCAATCCTTCATACAACTCTTGGCAAAGGGATTTCAGACTTAGACATCCCAATTTGGCTTTGTCTGACAATTCTGCGAAGAAAAAAAGAAGCATTCCATCCACTGGTTAGAAACTCCATATTTTCCTCATCAAAACTGGCCATCAAGAATTGGGAAAAATTGTATGTGTATATATATATACATAAAGTATCCATATGTTCAATATGCCAATATGTCCATGTTTATACCCTCATTGGTATCATGAATTATCTTGATATCATCACATTCCCCCATTGTGCAGACCCCCAAGTTGGGGCCGCCGGCGAAGGTTGTCGTTGTTGCCGCTGCCGCCGAAGCATTCGCCCAACTTGATCTTGATGGGGCCCAGCCTTTCGACAATAAAGCCCATTTCCCAGCCGTGTTTCGCTAAGGGTTTCCTGGGACAGGATCACCCCTAAGCAACTGGCAAAAGAGCTGTTGCTTGTCTATCAGCAGGGGTGATAAAGGTTGGCCATCCATCTGTGAATATGGCTTTGTTTGAGAATTGGGTATATCCTCAAATTGAAATTTTAGCACAGAAAATGATGATCAACATCCCATCAGCGGCGATGTTTCTGCAGTGAAGGAACCCACAAGTCATTCAACCATTGGCTGGTCTGTTTGAAAAGGCAAACAAACGCAAGGTGACTTGGTGAAATGCAGAATTTGCCATTCCAATTCAAATCATTCCCCAAAATCAGCCCAACCCTCATCTGGCGGTGAGATCGTCATGAGATCGTCGTTGCTTGGAGGACTGGGCCCCCACACTGGAAGATTGGAGGTGTGTCGATCCCCTTCTTAACCTGTCCGGGGCAAAAAATGGGGCCTCTCTCTGGGTATGGAAACGAAACTTGATGTGTAAACACCCCCAATATACTTGCGGGTGCTTATTAGTAGGGGGGAATAGGATGATTGTTAATAGTTATTTATAAATATTTATAGATCATTCCCCCATTCCCTACGTTTAGCACTAGTAAGTATATTGCATGCTTGATGAGGAAAATTATGATACACCACATCTGTTTAATGTTTCAACTTTTCAGGCAAAGATATCCCCAGTTTCTCTAATTCATTTTTGTCGGGGACGGATTCAACTAATAATTGGATTCGCATATTCCACATCATAGCCATATCCCATGTATATCACCATGACTATTGTACATTATATATCATTATATCACCATACCCATATCACTAGATCCATGATTCCTTATCTATATCCCATGTATCATAGCTCTTTATAACTAATGTATACCCTCTGGTAAGCTAACATGGCTATTGAACATGGCCCATAGAAATAAATGGTTTACCTATTAAAAATGGTGATTTTCCAGTTCGCTATGTTAGTTGAGATGTTCACCAGTTTTAATGGATAAATCCACTATTTCTATGGCCATTTTCAATAGCTCTTATATCACCATTATATCACCATGATAGTGGTTTACCAGAGGGTATAAATTATCACTACAAATGGTCATTTTCCATAGTACTATCACTATAAATGACTATTTTTAATGGTTAGTTTACCAGAGGGTAACTATCATTAACCATAGATTATCCATATTATATATATATATATTAACCATAGATTAACCATTAACCATAGATTATCCATATATTAACCATAGATTATCCATATATTAACCATAGATTATCCATACATTACCAGAGGCTAACTCCCCAATATCACCATGATCTCCCCATCGAAAAAACCTCCTCTGGTGAGGCGCGCATGCGGTAGCGGTAGCCCTGCGCCCACCTGGTCGGAGATGCTGAGTGACATATAACCACTTATAGGAAATCTGGTGAAATAGATGATCCATGTGTTAAGTGGATATAGTGAATCCATGGATATGTAATGTAATCTATCTATCTACATAGTGATCGTACTAATCTATATTTGATCTACAATAGTGAGGATAGACTATATAATAGTGATCATCCATAGATTTACTGTAATCACTATAGATAGTACAGACTATAAAGGAGTATCTATTCTTATCAATATTAGTGACTATAGTGAGTATAGACTATAGGTGAACATATGGATATTTGATCTATAATCACTATAATCTATATCTCACTATACTATATCCACTCAATAGTGGAAATATGGATCAAGATTTTTTAAGTGAAATATGGATCAATCCGAATTCTCAAGAAACATAGATGAATCTTGTTAAGTGAACAATCGAGAATCTTGGAGATGTGAACTATATAATCATGGTGATATTTTTCCAAAAATCACCATGAACTACACCCTTCGGTGTCATCAAACATGGCTGGATGGGAAATCCCCGAACACAAAAGGGAGGTTTCGTTCGCTGGGAAAATCATCTAACTCAATGAGAGATTTTCCAGAAATCCAGCTTTGAATACCGGAGGGTAACTTCTTTAACCATGAAAAATCGGGGTCCAATGATTCTGATCAGCCAAGCAGCCAAGCTGCGGGCTGCGGGAGACAACTTGAAAAAGTGGAATAGATTGCCGGCCATACGGGGTCCCTTTGACAAGGTCAAAACACAGCCATACGGGGGGGATGTATTTATCAACGGTGAATTGATCCTCAAGTTAAGGGCGAAATTTTCTGGTACCTCTCTGCTGGACCCTTAAGGGGCACCCATGTTCCATCTGGATACCCTCTGGTAATTTGACATAACTATGGAAAATCACCATTTTTAATGGGAAAACTCACTATAAATGGCTAGTTTCAATAGCTATGTTAAATTACCAGAGGGTAGATCAAATCCATCTCCAACACTCGGTCGGGTTTATCTCTGCAAGGCTGCCAGCAGGCTGCTGTTGGCTTCGCGACCCAGGTGGGATGTGCCCGATGCCAAGCCCGGTACCGAATTGATGATGTCTGGGCCCCATCACGAAATCGGGTGCATTGATGATTTTCTTTTTCAATACCCAAAATATGGGGAAGATCACAGTGACCTATGTTACGTTGTTCCCGCTTTACAAACGGGAAAATCATACCCACTAGAACATTCTGCTTTCTTTCAACAATGGTAAAAGCCCACTAATAGTTACCATGTGTTACCATCCCGGTTCAATTTTTTATCCCATCTGTAATTGGAAAAACAAACCCCGTAAGCTTTAAAAAAAAAAACGTATACCAATCATGAGGATTGTAATACCCCAAAACATCCAAAAGGGGTATTACAATCCAGTCCCATCAGTACTTGGAAAAAAGGAATATCGCATGATTGTAATCCCATCATATACCAATCATACCCCGAAGATGGGATGGAAAAGCCCTGTGACTTTTCATACACCAATGATATACCCAATCATGTACCCATCATATACCCAATCATATACCCACCTTCCCCCAATCATATACCCTCTGGTAATTTAACATAACTATGGAAAATCACCATTTTTCATGGGAAAATCCACTATAAATGGCCATTTTCGATGGCTATTTTGACATAACCAGAGGGTACCCATCATATACCCATCATATTTTCATATACCAATCACACCGAGGCGCTGTGACTTTTCGAAGCCCTTCTCGCCCACCCAGAAGCCTTCAGACACCTGCAGGGATCGATCACCTGAGGCGCGGAGGCGACCCGGAGGCGAAACTGGGCAAATGTCGGACAGAGATCGTCAATGTTTAAGGCAATCACAAGGCACCTAGCACCTAAACCATCCTAAACTTCATTATATATATATAATTATATATAATTAAGTATATATATATAATTATATATATATCTCTTCATGTTCATCACGAAATTAAAAAGGTCCAAGCTGAACAAAATGGGGGTTGATGATCATTTGATTGGCTTTGCCGACCGACCGTTGACCTTCATGAGATCAACCTGTGCAGCTCTGTCCAGTCATCCATAATGGGAATCCTCAAAAAATATGACCATCCCCCACTGTAGGGGTCCACCTCGACCATGGCATCATGGCACATGGTAGGAGTTGACGTTTTTGCCACCGAGTCTCCATCGGAAGCCTCCAGCATTTTATCCTCAGAAATGACAGACGCGCTGCTTGACAGGCGCTGCTTAGGGAATGTGAAGCCACCAAGGATGTAAAAAACGACTTTAAACCAAGTTTGCCACCAAATATCCGGTGGATTTCGCCAACAAATATCCGGAGTTGATCAAAATGTAGATGTTGGCCGACAACGATATCACTCGATATCCATTGTATTCAACAAAGCCACCGGGGTTTCACCCAAACGGTTCATTGACATTGAAAGTGCCAGAAATGGGGATCCCATCCAGCAAACATCAGTGTAACCAGCCCTCCACGCAGACATCCTTAGCCCCGAAGCGCTGCCTTGATAGAACTTTTGTTGGAATCACATTGGATGTAGATATATGATTATATATGTAGATGTATAGCGGCATATTTTTGTGTCAATCTCGCCACAAATATCTACATCATTCTACATCTTATCTCACCAAAATGATGTCATCCAAAACCGCTCCGTTTTGTTCACCGCCCAGCGTCAAGTCGATAACCCTTCATTGCGGTGCTCGGATCACGACTGGCAGCAGACATGGATTTCTGGATATGATGGGGATATATTTAAAAAAAAAAAAACTAGAAAAAATGAATTGGTTTGGTGAATGGGATATAGTTAATGATTTGTTGATATACTAAAAGCAGTTTTATATATATATATATATATATATATATTGTTTCTGTTGTATAATGTTATATAGTTTATATGATCAAAAAAATGTTAATGGATTGGTTTGGTTATGATGGAATATTTCATGAGGACATTCACCAGCTAAGAATAGGCATGTCATTAGCATTAACATGGATTAACCAACTATTATTGCGGATATAAGATTTCTGGACAAATTATATCATGTTTCACCAGCCTGAAAAGGTCGGCTATGGATAGTTGCCCCAGTGACGTCACGACGTAGCATGAACCACATCCTACAGCTGCAGACTTACGATCCTATGGTTCGAGAGAAAATGCCGAACCCCCTGATACTTGGAGACTAATGTGATCTAACGTCACCATAATTTCCTGTGAAACATGTGTTTTTTCGAAACAAACCATTTTGGACCTGGGGCTACTTGGTCAAAGCTAAGTGAGGGCAAAGCATTGAGGTAGAGCCTTCATCAGTGACAGCTGGCTCTGGGACCCAAAATGGAAAAAACATGTATATATATATATATATATATATCCTACATGGTTTTGGGTCCGCTAATTAGAAAGCCCTCCTTTTCACATCAAGGCCCTGGATGGGCGCTGCTAGGATGATCCCTTCCATTCCCCAAGAATCAACACACCCAAAGAAAATCCCGGGGGACCCCCAAGGCCCCAGATTTCGGAAAATGATGCACTGGAGGCCGACACCTCACAGATCCAGAGCCCACGAAGGCCCAGGTACCAAAGGCCAGCGCGCCAAGCCTCGAATGGTGCCAGTGGCAGGGGGTCACTAACCAAGGTACCCTGCAGTCAACAGGTAACAGGATCCTAGGGAAAAATATTGGAATTTGATAAGAAAATATCATGGGAAAATGGATAAACATCAGGAATTTACCCTCCAATCAACTAACAGTTTGCTATGGAAAATGAACTGTTTATGGATGATTTCTATGCGGTTTCGAGGGTAGGTCACCTGCTGAACCCCTGGATTTGGATCCCAAGTAGCGCAGCCATCCCGCGAAATCGACGTGCCATGCTGGGCAGCGCTGCGCTGAAGCGGCGAAGCGGAAGGATCGGCTTGAGCCCAGGGGATGGCAGAAAGAATCGTCCTTGGGGGATGCAATTCCAACCATGGATCCGTACATTCATTGGATTGGTTTAAGGGAAAATCTACAGGAAAGCCCTATATGTCATGGTAAAAACCCATGGGTTTCCTGTAGATTTTCCCATCAACCAATCCATTGATACATAGCTGGCAAGGTGATCTGCCAGAGAAGCTGACACTGGATCCATGAGGGACAAAAAAAATCGGACACTCGCCTAGCTACCAGAGCTACCATTTGGGTTCATGATCTTTCTGTGGATTGGAAATTCTCAAGCCAGTAACATCATGGCACTTTGGCTGGGGATAACAATTCTCCAGCTGCAGCCAGGTTGTTCAGAAACATGAACCAGCAAAGTCCGAGAACTGAGATCCAAAAGCAAAAAACTCAACCAACCCAAAAAAAAATGGGGATTTCTGGCCAGGTCAAAAAAAAGGACGACTTTTGACCAAAACCTCCTGAAGTTCTGCCTCCAAAGCCTGGAAGTAGAGAGTCTGAGAGCTCTCAACCTGGCGAAATCAGGGTGAAACGATGATGATTCGCTATGGACCCCATAAAGCATGGAGAAAATGGATTGGTTACTCATGTTTATATCATCCTTAAAATGACCAAAATCATCCAAAATCAATGATTTTTTTCCGACTGATGCCCAAATGGAGGAATCAAACCAACAGCTTCTTGGGCTGGATTTTGGAGCAGTCATATCCCCCTAAGGATCCCTAAGGTAAATTCTGGTGTCACATCCAGCAGGAATCAACTTCAGTTTCATGGCCCTGAATCTTGGAACATAGCTACCCATACTTGTGCTGGGACAGGAATCGTTCTTGTCAAAGTGCTGGCATGACTGCTTCAAATCATGCACTGAAGGCTGTGCAATTGTGGCTACCAAACACGTGGTCCTGAAAAATCATGGAGTTTGCCTCAAAATCCACTGCCAGCATCAAAAACATTACAGTACCCCAAAAAAGAAGTGTATATTATGTGTGTATATATATATATCAAACTGAAAACTAAAGACTTATTACCCTGCGGTAATCAAACGTGGCCGTGGAAAATCACCGATTCATACATGATGTTCCCATGAACAGCCCACCAGGTCAAGGGGATGGAATCCCGCGCACCAGCTGGCTGCGAAGTTGGCTGGGCAACGAAAGGAGCGTGTTATGACCGTCTTGTCGGCCCTCCTGCGCTGGCATCCACTTGGAAAAAATCAAAGAAACAGGGGTGCTGCGTGACAAAAATGATGTGCAGTCATAGGTTTTGCCATATTTTGCCATATGGATGATCTGGGTCGAACAAAGAAAGATTAATTAAGCCACAAATCCAAAAAATCTGGGGATGTTACAATCAAGGGCCATCCGGGTCCTTCAGGGCCTTCCGCTTGGATGCCACGAAGCAAAAATGGGACCAAACCTGGAACTGCCCCCGTTGAAACACAACAGGAAACAGGGTAAAGGCCGGTAAAGGACGGTAAAGGATTGCAACTTAATGGTTCCAGTTCACTTTATGACAAGATAGTCCCGCTCAACCGCAGCATGAGAAATCAAGCAACACTCAAGCAGTGACCTAAGCCCTAAGCACCTCATCTGCATCAAATGCAGCACATCATGCTGTCATGTTCCCTCCAGAATTGGGCCAAACCCATGCTGCAAATCAGCCGGGAAAAGAAGACGAAAAAGATTTTCATCACAAGTGATCAGCTCTGTTGAGCTTGA
>Ga0126342_10006463_pt1 | contig 20779 bp, 15 predicted proteins | sample Cyp1metagenome_FD_92528 | JGI IMG/M metagenome (GOLD analysis project Ga0126342, IMG submission 92528) | Coral microbial communities from Lord Howe Island, Old Settlement Bay, Australia - Cyphastrea 1 metagenome | ecosystem: Host-associated > Invertebrates > Cnidaria > Coral ...
AATAGCTGTGGGTTCTGTTGAGAATGAGGCCTAGGATGGCTTGCCAAGTCATGGTCATCTCACTCCATTTCCAAGGTCTTTCCACGTCTTTACATCTCACAATGCCCCGCAACTACAGATGTGGACCTGTCACAGTGGACTCTCAGAACTTGCTGAAGTTAGGATTACTGTATTGGCTCAGAACTGTGCTGCCCGTCCAAACATTAATATATATATATATATATACTAGTATAATATATTATAATATATAATCATAATATACATATATATATAATATATATATACTGTACATATGATTTAAAACATGTATATGTTAACATTTATGTTTAATGCATGACGACGAGGTGGACATAATCCTTGTACCCAGTACACCATCCCAGGGTCCCAGTAACGTCAGGCCGCCAACGCCCAAGAAAGAGGTCTTCAATGGTCTCTTTGGAGGTCGTCGCAGGGGCATTGCATCGGCGAAGTCTGACATTTTTTCCCGCAAAAAAAATCCAAACTTCACAAAGTTCTAACTGTTCTATCATTCGTATTCATTTGTTACATGTGTTTTCACGAAACTCTAGTTCTAATTGTTTGATCGTTCTTGCAGATTGTATGTGATGTGTAATCTTGACAGCATCGAATCATAGTCTCTCGCTTCTGCGTGTCCATATTCATCCATGATGATCATTTGATCGATGGACACCAATTATATATATAATATGTTAAATTTGCCTTCCTTCTGCAAAAACATGTGTCAGATTTTGAGAGTTTTGAGCTACAGGTACGCATGGAAAACTCAAGAAAAATAAATGTATGTTCCAATACACACATGGGCGAGTCTGAAAGAAGGCGGCAAAAGAACACGAAATAGCAATTCAAATAGAAAATGATATGATAAGCTATGATATCATATGGATTCATATGGTATTTAACTGATTTCACTCCCCATGGCCATTTCAGGTTATATAATCCCACGCGGAGAGCCAGTTCGAAATCGCCGCAGGTTTGGATCTCACTTTTGACGGCGGCCCAAAGCCGGTGCCCCAGCCATGCGCCGTGGGCTATGGGAGAAGCTGAGAAATCTCATGGCTTCAAAACACCAGAACTTGGGAGGTAACATACAATAATAATCATAGCTATACCATAATTAATTATAGGATATGTTATAATGATACTTCATGATACTTCCAGATTTTATTGATGAGCTATCTGTGACGGAAAAGCAGTTTAGGTTTGGACCTGATGGAGAACCTCTTGAGCACAATGCGCAACTCGTTTGAAGGGCGACTGATGGTCACGTGGGTTGGAGAAATCAGCAAAGATATGTATGTGTATATGTAAGTATATATATATATATAATTATATATATATGCATAATGTAAATGTATGCATATGTAATATGTATCATCGATATGTTTAAAGTCTTCCAAGTTTCGAGGCATAGTGTCTATATGGTACGACCCATATGTACCCACCATGATGTCTTCACTTGCTCTCAGACTTGGAAATACTGCATTGCAGCAACTCAACCGTCAGATGTCGGCATACACAGACTAGCAAGCACTTGATTCTGTCGGATGTGAAATTAACGGAGTCACCTTTGACATGCTTATTAAGTATCAGCATAACTATCATAACTATCAGAACTGTCATAACTATCATAACTGTCATAACTATCATAACTATCATAACTATCATAACCATCATAACGCATATAGAGTATCTTATAGGTGTTAGCTGCGAAACAAAATCTGAAGTCGCAGTCATCGCCTTGCCGCGTCGAAAAAGAGGACGGGCCTGGAGCACACCTTTGGTCAGTTTGAAACTCAGCGGATCGGATTTTTTGACCGCGAAGTGATGATGGAAATATGGGAATGGGTCAAAACCCTGGTACCTAGTGAACCCCAAAATAGCTGGTAAATGGATGTTCATCCCACTAAAAATGTATCTATAGGTATTGACCCATACCCATATATGGAAATAAGGCACCATATCAATTTAATTACAAGATAGACATGACATATACATACCTTCACACATACAATATATATATATACACCTTCGTACATGCCGGTAGTCAATTTTGAATACATCATACATACAGTGTATATATATACACATCATATGCATGTGCATACATAGAGAATATGCAAAGGCTATACCCAAACATCCCAGTTTTAAGTCCAGCGGATTGGGCTAATGGATGTGCTCTTCCACTGGTGGATGACAAAAAGAGGGGTAACCCATCAGATAGCCAGAGTAGATATATGATTTAAGCCTTGAGTTGCATTGCTGGGATAGAGCTTGCTTTTTGCATCATGACTGTTTCGACGGCGATTTTGGAAAAAAAACATACCAAAGAACAAAGTCTAGAAGTCTTGAGAAGCAAAGGCGGGCAGTTTTTTTTGTCAAGAAGGGAGTCCCAAAACTTACCCTCTGGTAAACTAACATAGCTATTGAACATGGCCATAGAAATAGTGGATTTTCCCATTAAAAATGGTGATGTTCCATAGTTCTGTTAGTTTACCAGAGGGTAAACCTCCATTTTCCTATGGTTTTCCTATGGTTTTCCCATAGAAATAGTGGATTTACCCATTGAAAATGGCTGGAAAATCCACTTAGTTCATCTGTTAGTTCCCAGAAAACTTCCAAATCTCGTGAGGCCCAACGCCGAAGTCGGAGACATGGAGCATACCTTCGGGTGGGCTCCCCAGGTTCCCATGTAGAAGTTGCTAGATCTAGCTGGCTGCCACTAGAAGTAGAAGTGGTATGAAGTGGTAGTATACCACTTAGTTGCAGCAGTACAACCTTCCTGGTTTGCTGACCCAACGAAGTACTGAAATACGAAGTAATCTCCCGCTTTGGGATGTTCCAGCAGATGGAGATCAAGTGATTTGGCAACAATGGAACTGTGGACAGCATAAACCCTCCCCAATGACCAGCACCGGCACTAGGTCACTAGGTGCTATAGAACCATTCATCCCCTTGTGTTAATCCCACATTTGGTTTGCCCCTGGATATTCTTCTAGGTTCTATCACCTTGAATGACTTTGACCCACCAAGAATTGTACTGTAGCATCCCCGCAAATCCCACGAAACTCAACGCCCCAATTGTTCCGATTTCCCATGGGTTGATAAATCCCGAGTAGAAAAATGTCCCAAAAATCCCAACTATCCTAATAGCTGGTAGGTCTAATTGTACCAGGGATTGAGATTGGATAAAAATTGACATCTATCTCCAAAAACAATATATATATTCCAATTTTGATCATAAAAGTTATGGAATCGGTGAACTACGAGTTGGAATCCTCACTTCTCCAGGAAACGAGAAAAGGTGGAGTTAAAGACTACGGCCTGGTACCACGCGGCCGCTTGGACTAGCCCAATGGTGTCATCTGAGAGGGTTAAAAAAAACTGGCGATGGGACTGAAAATGGTGCGATTGTCTAAGGAAATTTGAGGATGTGTATGGAGAATGATCGAAACATCGCAACTTAATACGAATTATGGATATATGTAATTATGACATTTGTTTTGTAGGGAATATGATGATTCACTTCAGTGGACAACATATGATGATTCACTTGTTTTAAAATGTGGTAGACCCCATTTTATATATTATGATATATTATGTGCTTGATTTTTGTTGGTATACCTACCTACCGATATTGGGTATTTGACCATCAAACACCACTGGATTTTACGCGTATACCACCAGCACCTGGGTTTTTGAGCCGCTTAGCCTGTCCAAACCTTCAGCTGTCGCGAGCTCTGTTTGAAACCAGACACTTGATAAAGAGAAGGATGGTTCGACATCCGTGGGACCGTTTTTTGAAGGATGAAGATCATTGAACATCCATTTCCATCCATTTCCCAGAAACTTTGGTGTGAAGACTTCAGCCGTACCGACCCAGAAGGACTCGTTAAAATTGGATATTCTAATATTAACTGCAAGTAAACTCACAAATAGAGTTGGAAGTGTTTTCCGGACTCTTCCCACGTTTCAGGACAGTGGACGGCAGCAATTGGAATATGCTGCGCAACGTGACTTGCAGGTGGGATCCCCAGCCTGGAAACTCCCAACTTGTACGGCTGGTCCCAACAGCCCAGATACAAGGGGGAAGATATGAACAAATCCCAGGCATGACCAATTTCCCCTCTGGCTGTGATTCAGCGTTATAGGTTGGAGCAATCCCGTTGGTTAAATGATTGGAGGGTACATGTACTTATTCTAACTACTGTTTTGGGGAGGCGATTGGGATGACATCCAAAAAATGCGGCATTTCTGATATATAAGGGGAAAGCAATGGTAACTTGGGGTGCCCCAGTTTCAAGAACCACTCAGTTTGGGAGGTTTGAGACTGTAAACAAATGCAGATCTTGTATCAATTTGTGTCAATTTTGGGATGGTTACCATCTGGTCAACTAACATCGCTATGTAAAATATTGTAAAATGACCAGTTTTAATGGATAAATCATCTATAAATGGGCCATTCTCGCTATCTGTGAATTCCCCGAAGGAAAAAAATCACCCCTGTGGAGGCCATTTGTGAAACGGTGGAAGAGATGAAAGCTCGTGGACGATGTCTCACAGGTCAGCAGATGGTGATTTGAAACACAGCTCAACCTTCAGAATCCACCCGTTGATGAATTAAACCCATTTACCCTCTGGTTATTTAACATAGCCATGGAAAATGGCCCATAGAAATAGATGGTTTACCGTTCTTAAAAATGGGTGGATCTGTCCATGGCAAACTGTTAGTCAGTCATAACCAGATGGTAAAACCTCTGTGGTTTTCATGAGGGACATCAGGGGACATGAAATGATGTGACCTCTTTGTGGCTGTGTTCACTGCTAGACCCAAAAAGCCTGGTAGGCAAATTCACCAACGACCCAGAGGCCGGGACACAACAGCTTGGTCAGCAAAATTGGGGATTTCCAGTGTCCACAGGTCTTTTAAAATCGAAGGACAGAAAATGAATCTTGATTTATGTTGATTCCTTTGTAGGCGGAGCTCAACGGAGTGTGTTCTCCTATGAAAAAGTCAGAACTCCGCAAGGTCAGACATTGAACCCTGGCCGACCTCACCGTGTCGATGATGGCTTTATTGGCATTCATTAGCTTCCAATTTGGGAATAGCCGTAATCATCCAGATACACTGGTTTCCCAAAGCCCTTTCACGACTAGAAACAGTTCACGCAGAATGTGAAGTGCAGTGCGGGTCTGCATTGTTCATTTGAATGTGACAGTCGCAATAGTCACATAGAGAAGTGATTTTTGAGCCAACCAAGAAGTGACATAGCCCATCTCGGCTGAAATCTCTCACATAGCCCATAAAGTAGATGTTTATGGGATAATAATGGATAATATATGGATAATATATGGGATAATATATGATTATAGCAAATCTTCATCATTGTTCTTCCGATTTCGGCAAACCTTTCCAGATGTTTTTGTTTCCCGGGAGTGGCTCCCCATTCCACCGGTCGGCGCCAGATTATCCCGGACCGGAAGTTCCCAGAAGTTCTTCCATTCCCACCAGAGATGGCGCAACTGATGCTGTCACTCGGCGATGATATTTAAAAAACCCATGAATTCATGCAGAAAGTGTCCAACCACAATAATGTATAATAATGTATATATACATATATAGTAATTATAAGTATATGTTAAATTTTATACATCATGTATATATATATATGTATATATACAATATGAAATTGTGTGTATACTTATACAATCATATGTATATATATATGAGATGAGTTTTCCTGACATGTTCGGCCGTTCTGCTTGATCAGTTGAAAATGATGTCAACCGGTGCCAGTTTTTGTTCACACATCCACTGCAGTAAAAACTTCATTTTGGGTTTGTCTCCATTGGGATCCATTGGGTATTTCCCTCAATGTCTCGGACTTTCCAATAGGTCAGTCGGTTTGTTGGTGCATCCATGTCCCAGACTTGGTTCAGGGGATAGTCTATAGTTAATATATAAACCCCTGATATTTGGGTTGTCAAAAACCAGCTTTTCCTCTAGATCGTCCCTTTCACTGGTCAAGTGATCATGACATAATGGGTTTTTCGAAGTAATTTTCTGTTCATTTTGGTATGGCAATGTTCCACAGATTTCGGCCCCAAGTGGGGGTCTGTATTTTTGTTAGCCAATCTCACTTTGCTGATTTATTTGGAGGGCACCTGAAGCTGTTCCAATTCACCCAGTTGAGGCTTCGCCAATGCATGGTTAAACTAGGCATATTAGACCCTCAACTCGGTGTTCATTCCGCTGGTGACTCATCATGTTCCAGATAAGGATGGGACTTATTGGGGTGGCCCAACATTTGATGGTTCATTCTGGTTGATTCTGGTTGATCACTTAAAAATGTAAGGCAAATCAGAATCATCAACCAGATCAACCAGATTCCAAATCTTAAATTTCTACACAAAAAAACGGTACTTGATTCTGGATGATATCTGAAAATAGTATTAGTATTAGTATTAGTATAGATATCCCCATGATATTCCCATATAATATACTAATACTAATATATATATATATATGGATCATCAATTAATTCGTGTGCTTTTCGCCATCACTATCGTGGTAGCTCTCCACGACCAGGCGTCGCCAGCTGGATGAGGATCCTGGGCGCCGGGATTCGTTTTTTTTTGTTGTTTGAAGGATTGGAACATGGGAATATGTGGAATTATATTGAATTAATCTGGATTAATAATGAATGATGATTCTTATTGTGTTTTTAACGGGGACAAATTTATGAATTATATATTGAATGTATATCATGTCCTTTTTGAGTGTCGGCAATGTGTTTCTCGCATGTTCTATTCTTAGATGATCAACTATGATGATTCTGCTCTTGACGAGGTACAACACCATGTTGGACGATTGCCCTTGAACAACACCGCCGTTTGAGCAAACAATCGATGGTTTGGATGGCCTCTAAGTCATCCAATCCTGAGGGCCTGTAAGTCATGTTGAAATCCGTGCAAATAGAGATGAAATTTGCCAAGTATTCTGGTTTTTTCCCCAATGTTTGAAATCACCCCATGAACTAGAGATTTATATGGATTTATGGGATGATTGGCAGTTTTTGTCATTTGGAGTCCATAAATCCACTTGAATCCATTTGAGCAAAGACCTAAAAAGTCCATGCAGAAACCCTTACTTGAGAGGTCTTGCGAAACTACACAAAGCGATAACCCGACAACAATGTAGTTGGCGATGTTTCGCGAACTACCTAAAGCGATCACTTTTGCAAAAATGAACCCAACAGTATCGCTTTGTGAGCCCAACAGTTGTGGTCCCTCATTTGAAATCATCCCATGTTTTTTCCCCGCTTTTCCATGGGATCGGTTGTCGTTTTGAGACAATCCGCCAGGACGTAGAGGACGAGGCAAGGCAACGGCAAGAACTTGTAAGAGTTGGAAGATGGGTAGGAGGAATCGTTCCAACAATCTACTAGCTTGAAGAATTGGAATGTATTACATTTGAACAACAAACTTGTCAGAAGAATGAGAAGTAGGATTGGTTATTGATTGTTCTATCGTTCCTTGAGGTTCAGGTTGGTGCTTCTTCTTGAATTCAACCTTCCAGCTTTGTGTTGTATTAGGATTCAGCTGTGAAGTGGCATGAGGGTGACAAATGGATTAATTATTTATGGAGGGTGATCCAACCCAAGGAAGACCAACTGGCGGTGTTTTCCCTGCCATGACAGGATTTGGAAGAGCCGACATTCCCAGGTAGGGCAAAGAGAAATCTGGGAGGGTGGGTGGATCCTGCACTTTTATGCTGAGACATGAGCTTTATTGAACTTTATTGCTGTGACACGGATGAGAGAAACCGGAACAGCTTATTTTCAAAATGCATGTAAGACATAAGTCTGAAATTGCTTTGGTTTTGCAATTTGTTTGGACATGTCATGCTGTTTTGATTTGTTTTGAGAGTCCAGGTACTTTGACATCTACTGAATCTACTGTAAACCTCAATTTGAGAGCGACACTTTGTAGCAGCTGTGCAATGGCCGAACCTCCGACGGTTGTTGATAGCAGGTATTTTTTTCCCATATATCACTTGGTGTTTGACTGTCCGCACTGAAGACCAACCTCACCATAAATTGATGTTTGCCAGGAGACACCTCAGCACAACATGTTCCTTCAAGAATTGATGATTGATTGATATGGACAAAAAGCACCTTCGTCGATGTGTCTTTATATATATATATTATCTGTTAGTTTATATATATATATTATAACAGTTTAACATCAACAAATGGTAAACCTGGCGACCTGGCAATGAAATCCATGTCTTGGGATATCACCCAGCCAGGGTTTCTGATCCCGGTCGTAGCTACAGAGCTACCCGGCATGGCAGGATACACGGCATGGCATCGACTCTCCGAGCCGGGACTCCTTTTGGGAGCATCGACTCCGAGCTGTTTAGCTGTTTCATGATTTTGCAGTCTATAGATGTCTATAGCATAAATTATTGACATATTTATATATATATATATATTATTTTATATTATTGAACAATATTGATCAAATATATGTGATATATATATATATATATATATGTGTGTGTGTGCAACTTACTAGATGTACAATGTACAATATACCCACCGTCCGACCGTGCTCCATACGTTCGGAGCTTTGCGATAATTTCAAGCGCTTGGCAGGTTTCAACCCTTGGCAGGCGGCACGGCGCGTGTCTTTCAGGAGGGCAATTTGTCGTGTCTTGGTTGACTTGGCAGGGCGTTTTCACCACGGATTCAAGGCGCAATTCCAAAAACTGTTGGGGATGAGCCAACCATACATCCAAGTTGTGTTCATGTCAGTAGACTATGGTAACCCTCCAGAAAAACATCTCCAGGATGATGATTTTTCCCCTAGAATTTCCAGATGTCCAACTTCTTCGGCATCTTTTTGCTGCCAAGATGTGCCGAGTTGGGGCATCCCCGGCGATTCCGAGGCATTTGGGTCGTGTTTTTCCTGGACATTTGGAGAACATGTATCTGGTGGAAGCTTTGAACGTGCCCTGGCAAGATGATCATGCGTGAACGACATGGGAAAAAGATAATTTATTGTGTTTCCCTCAAAATCTCAATCCAAATCATTGAAAAACTCAACAGCATGCTAGAAATATCTGTGATTTGATGGGGTTGTAAGTACACCAATTTAGACCTGGGATAGCCTGGGGAGACCCGAGTCCATTTCGCCCAGGCCGTGTCTCTTCGCCCCAAATTAGCACGGCAACTATTCCTTTGCTTTGATCAGGAGTGCCTTGGACCATCAAAAATGCTGTAGAATGGAGGAAATAAGTGGAATCAACGCATCTAACTTCATCTACTCTCTGGTAATTTAACATAGCTATGGAAAATCACAATTTTTAATGGGAAAATCCACTATAAATGGCCATTTTCAATAGCTACGTTAAATTACCAGAGGGTATTACATTTTTTTTAATCCGTTTGTTGGACTTGTGTGCATAGTGCGCACGTCATTAATCTATGTTTTGTGCTTTTCACGCCTTGAGCTTTTAATCTCTATATAATTAACAATACTTAGCACCAACCGGATGAACGTTGGAGGATTCAACCATCAAAAACAAGATATTTGGACACCAGCTTGTGCAGGATAATGGATTTAGCGTCGTAAATCGTCGCTTGACCTGGTACTCGTACCTAAAAAAAATGTATTGTGAGTTAAGTGTAAACATTTGTGTAAGCGACTAGCGAAGGGCAGCTTCATATTTGAATCCGTTGCCATCAATGGAGAATGCACCAGTCAGCTATTTTTTTACGTGCGCAGCCATGTGCGGGAACTCCCACTGGTGCTTGTCCCAGAATTGATCTCAAGGAAATTTGCAATAAGTCCCAAATTGCGATTCGATGCTTCAAACCAGCCTCACGCCCTCAAACTGCCAGGGAAACCAAAAAAAATAGCCTTCAAGTTCTGAGGGCTGAGGTTCTTCCATTTTGATCCAGTATGTACATACTGTGTGTATACATATTAGGTGTATAATATCTATAATATATGTATGTATATACACAACTTATTTTCACTATATCCATATCACTCCACCATCTACCTATGTGTACATACATGTGTATTGACATGCATACATAGGTGCATCGATACATAGATACACAGATACATTGCATTGATGCATACATAGACAAATCACAAATGAGAGCTAGATACATAGACAATGAGAGCTAGATACATAGATATATGAATAGATACATAGATACGCAGATACATATATACATACATAGGTAGATACATACATAGTTACATAGATAGATAAATAGATATATAGATACAGATAGGGAGATAGGTACATAGATAGATAGATCGATTGATTAGATAGATAGATTGTTACATGGATAGAAATAGATAGATAGATAGATAGATAGGTAGATAGATAGGTAGATAGATAGGTGGATAAATAGGTAGATAGATGGGTAGATAGATAGGTAGGTAGATAGATAGGTAGATAAACAGGTAGATAGATAGGTAGATAGATAGGTAGATAAATAGGTAGATAAATAGGTAGATAGATAGGTATATAGAGACGTACGTACAGACATTGCATTGCCTTTCATTGCCTTTCATTGCATTACATTGCATTCCATTTCATTGCATTGCATCGCATTACATTGCATTACATTGCATTACCTTACATTACCTTACATTTTTACGTACATGCATATATATTCAACATTATTTAACCATATATACGTTGATAGAAATCCTGTTTCAATCCCTTGCCGCATGCATCAAGCGTGGCATTGATATATTTGGAGGATTTTGGGCAGCCTGAAAGAGCGTCAAACACACCATATTAGCCCCTTAAAGATGAACGAACGTGAGCATGCAACTCAGAAATTGCCATTTCCCCTTCCAAAGCATTCCAAACCGAAACAGGCGAAAGCCATGTTCCAAACCATCTGTCTTGACGGTGTTCATTTAAGTTTCCCCCAGGGAATGGCTGATGGCTGGCTAGGACACTTTTTCGGCAACCACCAAAAGGCAAATGATTTTGAATGATAGAAAATGGTCTGGTCCCTTACTATTTTCCCATATTTAGATCATTTTTGATCATTTTAGATCATTTTAGATCATTGATATCATTGTCCCAGTTTGAGCTGCTGCAAGGCTCAAAACACGACCCTGTAGAACAGAGGGATTTGAACCGAGGATATGTTTGAGAGATAGTAAACAACAAATAATAATAGAAAACACTAATCACATAATTACAGTAAAAGAAAACAACAGTAGAAAACAAGATCCCCAGTGCTTCCCGCTATTTTCGATAGGCCCAGGTGGATTGAGAACCAGGGCGTTAGATTCAGTGATATATTCAGTTTTGGCATGTTTGGAAAATTACACCATTTATCGCCAGGTCTTTTTTCGTCCAAAGTTTATGTTCAAGCTGATCAATTTAAGCTTAAACGACAAGTTTCTGTTGTTCCTTGCTGACCGCGATGCTACAGCTGGTATTTTGTGAACATGATCCAAACTGGAGCTGAGGGTTGAACAAAATGACCGCCCCAAATAGACACCCCCTTTGGACCGAACACATGATTCTCCCAAAGCATCAACACAAGTTTCCAACCGCCCATGACTGCCACTTTGGCTTGATGGTTTTCCGTCGGGGGAAGTGCTTCCGCAAAACAATGCCGCCCACCACAAAGAAGCATTGCATTTGCACGATGCTGCTCCTGGTACAACGTGCTATTTCCTAAGGAGTTGCTTATGGCTCACTGTGCGAGGTTCATTCGGTTTGGTCCGTCTACTTTCTGGCAGCGGGAAGAAACGGCGCAAGAACACTACCGAGGCGCGCAGTGTACATCTTATCCCTCTTCAAGAACGGCATCTGGATGAAAGTGGAAGTCGCCGGCAACTCAACGCCTGGAGTGATCTGGAATGTGGGATCGTGCTTTGCGAAAGATGTCTACATGTGACCTACATGACCAAGAAAATGGAGGAAAAAACACAAGTGATCTTATTGTACTTCCAGTGATCCCCACCCCGACAAAATATCTGACAAAGTTTCTGGCATATCATTTGACATTCTGGCATATCACCTGACAATTTATCTTTGGCATGCATATTCTGCCATTCTATCTGACTGTCTTTCTGGCAAATAGTTTGACATTCTTTCTGGCATCCTATCTGTTATCTATTCTGGCATTCTATTTGACATCAATCCTGGCATATATTCTCACATTCTTTCTGGCATATGTTGTGATATATTTTCTGAGGATTCTCTCTGGCATTCTTGCTGGCATGCGTTCGGGCACTCTTTCTGCCATTCTTTTTAGCATCTATTCTGACATTCTATCCGGCATTCTTTCAGGCATAATGTATTCTGACATTTTTTCTGCCATTCTTTCTGGCATCTATGCTGACGTTCTATCTGCCATTCTTTCTGGCATTTTTTCTCACATTTTTTCTCCCAAATATTTCTCGCACCCTAGCTGGCATTTCTGTCAGGTATTCTGGCAACGCGCCCAGACTGAGCCGGAGCTCCCTATAGGCTTCAGCTCTGTGCGTGCCCAGACTGCCATGGAGCCTGTGATATGTCTCGGGTGCCGGGGAAGCAAGATGATTCCACTTGAACTGGCACTTGCTGTGAGATCTGTGAGATCCGGGCCCTTTGGTGCCCACCGTCAAGTTGGCGGAAGGAGGAAGAAGCAAGAAGAAGAAAAGGAAGAAGGAGAAACCGCACCTTTCGTTAAAACCTGGAGACCCTCACCTGGCAGGTGAGGAACTATAAAGTAGTCCAAGTCACTCGTGCGTTGCTTCACGCAAGGTGCCACGCGAATGGTAGGAAAACTGCTGCATGTGGAATATTTTGATATGGTTTCAAGATGTGTTGCGAGTTTGTGCTCTGAATTGCCTCCAAATTTTCAGGATGACTATGTGCCAGTTGTGGGAGGGGAACCACTTTGCTGCCGTGTCTTGGAGGCAACTCTTTGTAGCAGCCGCCTATTGATCGACTTGGTCCCACTTGGCCAACCTTGGCCCCACCGAAGATTCGACCCTTTATCCCAGTCAGATTAACTTTTCATGCGTCCCAACCCGTACGGGACAAAACTTAATTGTGGAGTACGACAGGCTGAAACGCCGTGTTTGATTGTGGTTGTGAGAGCCCAAGGGCTGGCCGTGCCTTGAAGAATCGTGGAACTTATTTTTCCCTTCATTGATTTACATTCAGTCAGTCTTTCAAATTTGACAATCCTGAAACTAAGTAGACCGTTGTGAGGTATACATCGTGCAACATTTTAGCCGGGGCAAGGATTTTCGTTTCATGTCGATGGCGTTTCTCAGGTTCAGAGAAGTTTCCACATGTCCTTTGGTGGTCCCAGCCATGTTGAATTGGATCCAAGATACACCGGGACCAAAGAACTGACATCAACTGAGCCCGTTTGATTTCGGCATTGTTTGTTCTTTGTATCCAAATAATGTGAGCGCATTTCGTATTTGACAGTTCGCAATTATTTAGCAACATTACATCCTGGTTGTGGAGTTTCTGCGTGTGTTGGGTCATTTTCAAGTGCATACGCTGTTCCTGGACTGTTCCATACCTTGACATAAGTTTGTTTTGTTCCAGATGTACAAAATGTACTGAAGATGACCAAATCTGATTGGCCACAAGTCAGCCATGTTTGAACCATACGAATTTTGAGAACAGGTTCACGCTACTTGACGTTAACTTAATTTCAAATAAGATGGTATGTTACTTGAAGTTAACTTCATGTAACATAAATGATGCTATGCTACGTAACGTTAATCTCATGCTTAATTGTAAAATGTTATGCTACTTGAAGTTCACTTCATGTAACATAGATGATACTGCGCTACTCAACAATAACTTCATTTCAAATGAGACATCTCTTGTGAGAAAGTTTTTTTAAAGCCCTGAAAACCGCAATTCCACTGGCCCAAAATGAAAAAAGGCTGGCCTTCTTGCAAATACCCACAAATTTGAAGCCTTGAAATTTTGACTTCCACATAACAATGCTCCGAAATGCAGGTTTTGAGCTCTTGCGCTTTGATGTTTCACCATGGTTAACCCCTTGTTAGGAAGGGTTGCTCCACCGAATTATAGGTGAACATTCTCACAAGAGGAGTACATGATTAAATGGATCATTTGGCCTCTTCATCTAGCCGTTTTTTAGCACCCTCATAATCAGGGTGTTGGGAGCAACCCTGTCAGGGGGATTGGAGTAATCTGGTACAAAAACAGAAGTTGTTTTCCAGCGCCAGGCCTTCTCTGGTGGAGAAGGCATATGCCAAGGTGGGGTCTGACGACTTTTGAACCTAGGAGAGCCCCAAAAAGTGAAGATTTACCTTGAGGTAAGCATACAAAAAGATATGGAAATCCATAGGTTCAGGAAAAAACAACTAAAACTGTTGGTCTATCCATAGTTGATTCACTAGAGGATTTTACTATGAAAGTTTTTCTATGTGGCTGGCTACATCCCTAGTTACTGCAAGATGAAAATAGTACCACTAGAAAAGCGCAAAATATTTTGACCAGGTAAGCATTTTTGCTGCGCAGACTTCGGGTAAACACTGGATTTGACCGTATATTTTTTTTAGTGAAAAAACGATGGCAGGGGCGACGATGACCAACTTTGGCGAAAGCAACGGATGAGTTGGGTTAATCTAGGGTTCAAAACGGGCATATCAATGTGGCCTCAACCAACAATCAGCAATTATTTCTAGCCAAACCGGCTGATCTATTTTGTTCTATTTTTTTTACTTGTTGTTTACATGTTCCTGCTGGATTTATTGGTAACCCAGCCAGAAATTGCAAACGTGTTTGCTGCATATCCAAGAGTTGCCATGCCAATGGACCCAGAAATGGTTTGGCATTTTGGTGTTGAAGCATCCAATTTGGGGGGTTGGATCATGTGAAGCCATTGCCATCTATTGCAACGGTCAATGTTTGGCAAATGGATACACAGTTTGAAAGAATATGGAAGACTGTTCTCAAATTCTTTTTCCTTCCGGGTACAACTACTGGATTGTTGTGAACACATTATCGTCTGGTTTTTTGTGCGGATGTGTAGCCAACAATCATGGGGTAGATCACCACCCAATGGTGAGAATTAGCAAAAATAGTAGTGGGGTCGCAGCCTCAAGGTGAATTTGACCATTTGGATGGGGGAGTAGACACCAAGCCAGGGTTCTTGATATATTCCCAAGTCGACTGGTTCGATTGCTCGACTCCAACCCACATGTTCGTTTGGAACGATTTCTTGGTGAGTTTCCAAGATCCGCAATGGTTGTTGGAGAAGAACGCACGAGAGTACATTTGACAAACCACCCATACCATTTTCGAGGGTGCTATCCAACTTTAGGTTTGACCTCCATGTGTGCTGCAGAAAAATCCCGTGTTGGCTGCTTCGAAAACGCCAGGAAATCCAACTGTCCGTAGCCATGCCTATAGCCTGTAAATCCCCCTACACCATCAACAGAACCACCCATCTTCATCCATTTTCCTCGATATTCCATGTAGAAACCCTAGCATTTCAAGATAACCATGGGTTTTCCACATCTTTTTGTTTCCCCCATGGTATCCCCCAGGGTATCGCCATTGAACATCCAGGTGTCAACGCTGCGGGATCCATTGCGCCTTGAGGAGAACAGTGGCGGCTGGCTGGCCGTAGCCGAGCTTGAAGCCGTGCTGTTGAAGGGGGGGGTGAACCACACAAAAATGGTTTGTTATGAATGAAATGGCGTTTAAGTGTATTTATCAAAATCATTGTTTATCATTGTTGTTCATTAATTATGTATCATGTATCATTATTCATCATTATTTATCATTATGCATCTATGGCTTGAGAAGTGATGATTTGTGCGAAGAGCACATGGTTTGTTGAATTGTGGCCTGGTTTGTTTGGTTATCATCACCAAAACACCAGTCTAGGCACTATTCCAATGCCAAGAATTTTACATTGTTTTGGGTCCTCGTTTTCAAAGCTCCACAGGGACAAAAAGAGTTAGTTTATGGATGTTTATGGCATGGCAGTTCCGTTTGCAGAGATGGCAAGCACGCTGGTGATTGGGATGTAACCATGGTCACTAAACCATGCAATTCGGAATTCGGACATGGTCATCAATTGTTCTGATTTCTACCTCATAGATGAAAAGATTGCTTAATCATGTTTAATCCAGTACGCTAGATTTGGTGGGCCCGAGCGATCAACATGCATGTTTCTTTTATGCCCATTTGTCCTGCCTCCTCTCCTTTGGCAGGTAACATTGCCCTTGTTTGTTTGTAGAATGGGATTTCCCAGCCAGGTTTGATGACACGAATTAAACACCATATCTCTGATGGTTTTCATATTTTTCCATTTTTTGCCTGTTCAAAAAACAACATATGTGTGATGTGTTTCCATAGTTTCCCATGTTTTTTTCATGTTTCCCTGCGTTTTCCCATGTTTTTTCCACAGTTTCCCTACGTTTTCCGTACTTTTTCCCTACGTTTTCCCCACGTTTCCCCAAAAAAAACCTATGGGGACGATCGCCCCAGGTGGGAGGCGGCGGTTGTGCAGAGGATGCCTTGGTGGACTTGACGGGCGGCGTTGCGGGGCGCTTCTACACGGCGGATGCCCGGGCCCCGAGAACTTATCTCCTATAAGGTGGTGGTCCTCCCCAGTGATGTTTGTTGGTTTATCCTAGCTGGTTGGTGGTTTGGAATGACTAATATTTTTCAGAGGGGTTGAAGCCACCAACCAGCTAGTTTACAACCCCCAGGATAGAAAAAAGGTATATCTACCATAAACCCGAGTTATTGTAGTTATGTTCACCAACTTAGCTAACGAACTGGGGCACCACCTTGTATGAAACATGGTAAAATCCATGGGAAATGGCCTATAAGTGATGGTTCAAGCGTGAATAACTGGGGAAAATGGTGGTTTAAAGCATCAAACATGGATGAATCATGGATTAGCAAGGGATAATGGATAATGGGATAAGAAGACAATAAGATTTTAGAGATTTTAATCATTGGAAATCCCTATTGGGTTGATGCTGATTTAATGGGATTTTAGTAGGGATATTGATTTAAGTATCAACAATGGGGATTATGATGGGAATGTGGGTAGTAATCCTTAGGTAATCAAACATCCGTCCGGGGGGATTACCGGACCTTAATTCAGGGGTGAAAGTCCATTTGGTACTGGCAGGGCCATGCAAAATGACGTCTAACGCCTCTTCAAAAATCCATTGTTTTCTGATGAGGTCGTTTCAAAAATCATGGTTTTTCAATGTTTTTCTACATTTTTATGTTGCTTCGTTCGGCTTGTTCCATGTTGCAGGATGTGCTATGTTGCAGGATGTTTTTTTTTGCAGGAGGCATTTTCATCCGAAAGCCCCAGCATATAGCCTTTTTGCCGGTTGCTCGAAACAAGTCTTGCTTCTGTACACATCGCCACTGCCATTGCCCTGCGTAAAGTAGCAATGTAACATAACATGTAACATTTTTCCATGTAACAACTTAACGTAATATGTAACATCTTTCCTAACTCCACCCATATCCCAAAACGTAACATGTAACATCTTTCCACGATCCATGTAACAATTTGACGTCACATGTAATATCTTTCGTACCTCCACCCTTATCCCAAAGCGTAACATGTAACATCTGTTCCATGTCAACACAGCTAGACGTAACATGTAACATATTGCCATGTAACAACTTGACGTAACATGTAACATATTTCCTATCTCCACTCATATCCCATAACGTACCAGTAGTACCGCACAAGTCGGTGGCGGAAGTTTCAAAAATAGGAAACCTATAGGCGAGTTTGGTTGTTTTGAATCACGAATGGCAGAGCGAATCCACTGATGGACCGAAAGGTGGTTGGAGTTGTGTTTTTTGAAGCGGCTGCAATGGTTGCAGTGGTTACCTCGCCCACAACTGCTGGATGTAGTGTGGTGTAGTGCAGTTGTAGTTGTAGTTGTAATGTAGCGTAGCGGAGTTGTAGTTGTAGCGTAGTGTGCACAGTGTAGTGTAGTTGCAGTTGTAGTTGTGGTAATGTGTAATTAGTGTAGTCTAGTGTAGTCTAGTGTAGTGCAGTGTGGTGTAGTGTGAAGTAGTGTAGTTGTAGCTATAGTAGTAGTTGTAGTGTAACTAGTGTAGCGTAGTGTAGTGTAATGTAGTGTAGTCGTATTTGCAGTTGTATTTGTAGCTGTAGAGTAATGTAGTGTAGTTGTAGTTGCAGTTGCAGTTGTAGTTGTAGTTGTAGCTGTCGCGTAGTGTAATGTAGTGTAGTCCTAGTTGTACTTGTATCTGTAGTTAGTAGCAGTTGTAGTTGTAGTTTTTGTGCAGCCTCTCTCTATCTATCTATCTATCTATCTGTCTATCTATCTATCTATCGATCTATCGATCTATCTATCTATCGATCTATCTATCTATCTATTTATCTATCTATCTATCTATCTATCTATCTACTTATTTATCTTATCTTTCTTTTCTTTCTTATCTATCTTATCTTTCTTATCTTTCTTATCTTTCTTATCTGTTTTATCTTTCTTATCTATCTAATTTATCTATCTATCTATCTACCTAATTAATCTATTTCATCCAATTAATCTTAAATATCTATCTACCTATTTTTTGTATCTATCTAGCTACCTATCTATCTACTTCTCTATCTATCTCTCTATCTTTCTATCTACCTATCTATCTATCTATCTTTCTATCTATCTGTCTATCTGTCTATCTATCTTTCTATCTATCTATCTCTCTATCTATCTCTCTATCTATCTATCTATCTATCTATCTGTCTAACCTTTCGTATCTTTCTTATCTTTCTTATCTTTCTTACCTTTCTTATCTATCTTTCATATCTATCTATCAATCAATTCATCTATCTATCTGTCTATATATCTTTCTTTCTTTCTTTCTTATCCTTCTTCTGTGTCTTTTCTATCTTATCTATCTTATCTTACCTATCTATCTATCTATCTGTCTATCTATCTATCTCTATCTATCTCTATCTATCTGTCTATCTATCTATCGATCGATCGATCTATCGATCTATCTATCTATTTGTCTATCTATCTGTCTATCTATCTATCTACCTATCTATCTATCTATTTATCTATCTATGTATCGATCGATCTATCGATCTATCTATCTATCTCTATCTATCTATCTATCTACCTATCTATCTATCTATCCATCTATCTAATCTCTCTTATTTTTTTCTCTTGCTTATCTTTCTTACCTACCTCTCTATCTATCTATCTATCGATCTATCTATCTATCTATCTATCTGTCTATCTATCTATCCATCAGTCAATATATCTATCTACCTATCTGCCTATCTACCTATCTACCTATCTGTCTATCTGTCTATCTGTCTATCTGTCTATCTGTCTATCTCTATCTTTCTATCCACCTATCTATCTATCTATCTATCTTTCTATCTATCTGTCTATCTGTCTATCTATCTTTCTATCTATCTATCTATCTATCTCTCTATCTATCTCTCTATCTATCTATCTATCTATCTATCTGTCTGTCTAACCTTTCGTATCTTTCTTATCTTTCTTACCTTTCTTATCTATCTTTCATATCTATCTATCAATCAATTCATCTATCTATCTGTCTATATATCTTTCTTTCTTTCTTATCCTTCTTCTCTGTCTTTTCTATCTTATCTATCTTATCTTATCTATCTATCTGTCTATCTATCTATCTATCGATCGATCGATCTATCGATCTATCTATCTATCTATCTGTCTATCTATCTCTATCTATCTATCTACCTATCTATCTATCTATTTATCTATCTATGTATCGATCGATCTATCGATCGATCTATCTATCTATCTCTATCTATCTATCTATCTATCTACCTATCTATCTATCTATCCATCTATCTAATCTTTCTTATTTTTTTATCTTGCTTATCTTTCTTACCTACCTCTCTATCTATCTATCGATCTATCTATCTATCTATCTGTCTATCTATCTATCCATCAGTCAATATATCTATCTACCTATCTGCCTATCTACCTATGTACCTATCTGTCTATCTGTCTATCTGTCTATTTGTCGATCTATCTATCTATCTATCTATCTGTCTATCTATCTATCGATGGATCGATCGATCTATCTATCTATCTCTCTCTATCTCTATCTATCTATCTATCTTATCTTATCTTACCTTATCTTTTCTTATCTTATCTTATCTTTCTTATCTTCCTTATCTTTCTTACCTTTCTTATCTTTCTTATCTATCTTTCTTATCTATCTATCAATCTATCTATCTATCTATCCGTCTATCTATCTTTCTACCTATCTACCTATCTACCTATCTACCTATCTATCTATCTATCGATCGATCTATCGATCTATCTATCTACCTGCAAGTTTGCAGACGCAGCTATTTTGCAATACGTCCTCAGTTTTTGATCTTGACAACGTCAAAAACGCAGCAATTCAGCGAGACTTCCTCAATTCATGTATTTGACAACGTCAAAAACGAAGCAATTCTGCGAGACTTCCTCAATTGTTCAAAGTTGACAACATCAAAAACGAAGCAATTCTGCAAGGCTTCCTCAATTGTTCAAAGTTGACAACATCAAAAACGAAGCAATTCTGCAAGGCTTCCTTCAAAACTGGAAAGTTGAGTGCAGAGCTGACGGCCTCGTACCAATGCGTTTTGCGATTTTTCGATTCCACCTGTCTAAACTACTGCGCCTGCCACGAAAAAGTGATACCGGGTCATACGAAGTGCTGCAC
>Ga0126342_10006464_pt1 | contig 20779 bp, 19 predicted proteins | sample Cyp1metagenome_FD_92528 | JGI IMG/M metagenome (GOLD analysis project Ga0126342, IMG submission 92528) | Coral microbial communities from Lord Howe Island, Old Settlement Bay, Australia - Cyphastrea 1 metagenome | ecosystem: Host-associated > Invertebrates > Cnidaria > Coral ...
ATAATATAATATATTATATAATATTATATAATATAATATATTATATAATATTATATGTATTTATGTATTTATGTATTTATGTATTTATGTATGTATGTATGTATGTATGTATGTATGTATGTATGTATAATATGCGTATGTGAATACAGAATACATAATAATTAATACCTATAATAATTAATACATAATAATTAATGGTCAGATCAACCCAAAGGCCCATGCGACCGAAAGTTGGCATGGCCTTCAGCCAAAGCTACTCGGATCCCTCTTGCTACGTGCTCCTCACCAGATGTGGCAGAGTACACACACCCGCTGACTAGAGAAATTATATGATGAATTGATGAATTGATGAATGATTATGATGAATTGATCTTCTGAGATAGGTGCAAAACTGAAATCGAATGAATGAAATCGTGCACACGTCTTCGCGAGAAAGTACGGCGACACTATTGTTTAGTAGCTGTGCATCACAACATATCACAACACAACCCTGTAATAAGCCGCGGAGTGTAGCAGGTCTCCTGAATTTTGGGCTGCACCAGGGCTAAGTATTTCTGCTGCGTCATAGCCTCCACCGTTTCTGCGCTCACCTGTGGGTCTGCTGACTGTGCCAGAGGCAGCCGCTTCTCCATTTCCACCTAGAGGATGGCAACACAAACAGCCACGTAGATCCAAATCGATCAGATCATAACCACAACTTGCAATCCTGCCAACAAAAAACTTGCAGTATCAGTAAGTCTTGGTCGGTCTTTTACCGGTGATTTCCAGTATTTCCCATGTTCACTTCATGCCTCGAAAAACCTTGCTAGCTGCTCTGCCGAGTGGCACGCAGAACAACTTCGACCACTGGCACAGATGACGAATTTGATGAGTTCGAAGTATTGCTCGGCTTAGTCGCCGCCTTCGGTACAACCTTGGCTGACAGAGCCATGCATTGCCTGGAAGCGGATCCGTCGGAACAATGATGAACTACACTGTATTGCAGTAAATTGCAGTAACTTGTCACGCAACGATGCATAAAACATGACTCAATAACATGGGAATCCATGGGCCACCGGGATAATTCACTGCTACGGACTCAAAGGGGCATTCATTGAACGCTCCCTTGATCCCGTTCAAGCCTCCATTGATCTACATGCGTCACATTCCGTGGCACTTGGGCCGACAACAGAAGCTGACATAAAATGCACGACCAGCGACTAGTACCGTTGCTTCAACCTTCTCGTTTGAAAGCGTCTGCTCGAGTAGGGACGGGATTCGCTTCATCCACTTGGCTTCTAGGAAGTCGCTGACTTTCCTTGTGCGAAGGGCAGGGTTGATGACCCTGTCATCATGGACAAGTCCACAGGTGATTCTGTACTGTAGCACGAGAGTGGTCTTAGCCCACCTGTTCGCGTCAAAAAGATGATCTTGCCGAGTCTTGCCGTCTTGCCAACAGCAGCGCTTGTTGACCCGGCATGAAAGAGTCTCATCCAGCAACTTTATGCTGGAAAGATGGCGCGATTGGATCCGTAGATGAGTTGGATAAATGAGTGAAAAAGCAAATGAGTGAAAAGGCAAATGAGAGGGCGTTAATCATGCTGTTCACAGAAAATGGTTGGCCTTCAAGTTCATGCATGCCAACAGAGTCAAGTCTCGTCAGCACGTCATCGTACCTCAGTTTCATCGTCACCGTCACCCTGGACTGGACTTGAACCCAAAGTTTCCAACATCTGCAACTGAAGGTTTCAGATTCGCTCAAAGTCAATTGCCATCGAATCAGATTATCCCCCATGAGTTGGTTGATCCGACGTATCAACTGTATCTCTTGAATTTTGTTTGTCACTCATGTCCAGGCATGTGCCACTTACATGCAATATCGTATCTATATGTATCTATATGTATCTAACTATGCTCCAACATGCTCAAACTACATTCAATGCATCTACCTACCCATGTACATCACTGCCAGCATTCCCACAACCCACGATGAAATGGATTCACCAAGATGACCAGTCAACAAGCCAAGTTGCACATCCTGAACCTCGGAATTCCCGACGATCAACCCGAATTGGCCAATGGATGAGGGTTTTTGGAATCCCCAAATTCAACAAGCATCCACATACTTATATAATTACTTTCACAAGTGATTCAAACAAATAACGTAACATGTATCCGATAATGTATCCACCCACTTCTAAGCTCAATTTGTAAAGTGTAAATACATCCATCCAAGACAACGGCAAGTTGCATTAGCTTGATCCCGTACCTTGTTGTCTGTCAACTGACATGCGTACCACATCTTACCAGCAGAGCATAGCAGAGCAATGCAGAGATTGGACTGCACAGCTTGAGCCCACTTCGTCCCACTGAGGCTGAAACCTTGACTGCAGCCACCGCAGCAGGCAGTGCAGACATGCTGGTGTTCAAGTCCTGGAACAGGTTTAACGGTTTAACGGTTTAAATTATCCGCATTCATTCAAGAGAAGTAGCCTGTAGCTGTGTCAAATATTTGTGTTGATACATGTTACATCATGTTATCTGTTTTCATCTGTTTTCGCACATGCATTGAAATCAACACCTGAGATGTGTTGATTTGATCTGCTTGCATCTCCAGAAGGACAAACATAGCGAATTTATGCAAATATAGTGATCTAAAATGATCTAAATAGTTCTGGATGTTTCTGGAATGTTCTGGACAGATTTGATTCTAGTTGGCCTAGTCTGCATTACTCTCCGATGGTTTTTGTTCAAACTCCTGGTGGTCATGCCAAGCATTGCCAATCTATCAAACATGGGTTTGCTTCTCGACCTCTGCAGTGCGCTTTGTACAGAAGGCTCCTGTGCAATCTCCTTCGGAAGCACCTGTTCGAGCTGATAGCCTCGGAATGCCAAAGGAAAGGAGTGAACCATCAAGCTATTCATAGCTATTTATTGTATAGATCAATAGATCTGTATAGTTATTGGCTTTAAAGAAATTGAACTAGATGATATTGGATGATTCTTCGTGTGGATCCATATCATTCCATTTGACATCATTTCACTATATTCACTTCTTTGCAGCCGCGGGGCTCTGTATTCCCATGATCAGCTTGATTACTTGGCCTCGAATGGATCTGGGTCTGGGCATTGCCAATTGCTCGTCAAGTGCGGGGGGGTGTCAAGATTGAGTGGGTTTAGCGCATTTAGATGCATTTACTAACACAGAATATCAAATATCGTGTCCACAGCTTAACCCCCCCAAAGATTTCCAGCAAGACACGCCCCAAGGCCCCAAGGTGACATGCGGCTCGTTGTCAGGTCTTTGATTGAAACGGTGCAAAACGTTCGCCTCTTCTCAGCATTTCTCAGCTAAGTTGCCTTCAGTTCCCTCCTTTTGCAGCGTGCTTGTGATATTTGCCTCCTGAGACTCAGCACTCCATGGCAGCTGTGAAGCTGGAACTTGACAGCTTTTGTGCGGCTTGACAGGTGCTCTTGGGAGCACCTACCAAATAAGAAAAAAACATGTTAATCAATTGTACTTGGCTTCACCAAGAATTCTCTGAATTTGTCCTGTTTGCTGCCTGCCAGCCAGTCCCATGCGTTTGATATGTTCAGCTGTTTCGAGAATGGATCCACAATGATCCCTTCATTCATGTCACGATTTCCGATCTGTCAGCCGGGGCGCCTTGACCAAACGGTTCTGCAAGTCCTTGATGAGTTGCGAAGCCGCGTTGTCCAAACTCGCTTCTTTGGGAAGGCTGTTGTACACCAGTGCACCGGTACTCAGTGACCACAGCGTGATGTGATGCTCTTGGGCTAAGGAAGAGAGATGTTTAATTTCTACAGCATGGTCAAGTACAACCTAGTATATAAAACATAAGACATGCTCACGGCGGTCTGACTTTGCCCTTTTGGCCTCCCTATGCCATCTGGTGCCGCTTCAGGAACACCAAGGGTGTGCAACGGCATGTTCACATTCCTCTTTATTGTATTACATTGTATTTCATTGTTCAGTAGTGTTCTCTCGCTGCTTGTTTGTTGTTCCAGACCCGACCTGGCGCACCAGCTGACTGAGCCAGGCACACAGCACCTTCGTATTTCTTCAGTACAGCCTGGCAAAGGATGCATTTCACTTGACTGAGTCATTTTGACGGGGACCCCCTGGTTTCAGCCCAACTGTGAACAACATGGTAACATCGCTATGAAGTGTCAACGGCTTAACTTTGGTCGCTGGTAGCTGTACCACATGGACCAAACGGAAACCAGCCAAAAACATCCACAAACGACGAAACCAACTCATTAGGTGGCTGCTGCTTTCAGGTTCTGTATATATGTTTCAATATCCCGACTGCAGTTGATATTAGGAACATTCAGGAACCCTCATTGCATGACAACCTCAGGCATGTTGCATCAGCACTGCCTCCTCATCCTTCAATGTCCTCGGCGAAGCAGCTAATCGGCTAATCCATGGAACACTAGGAAGATGTAAAAAGGGAATCTTGTTCCTAAACGAGCAGCGGGGACGAAACATGAAGAAACACTACAGCCTCTCTGTCGGGTTTGGCCGAAACCGAGAGCCAGGGAGTCGTCTTTGCTTCTACTAGTCACTAGTCTACTGTGCTTGGACGTCATCCAAGCGCAGAGTTCTGACAAGATTCACATCGACCTCGAAGAAGGGCAACTTTGGAGTGGCAGGGTTCTCCACAATTTCTGGATCGACATTCTCAAGTGGATCGCCAGCAACACCCAGTGGCTCCTAGGAGCACCGGCCAAATAACCGGTACCCAGCTGTTCACTCTTGTGAGAAGCATGTCCCAGCTACATCTTTGATCATCTTTGCCAGCTAGCTTTAAGGGCTGAAAATAGGGTGCCCAAAAATCTCGTTGTTTCTGCGTGTTTATCAAAATTTCCCCATCAAACTGATCCAAATTGCATTTTTTGATATGTTTTTGGATTTGGTGTGTGGCCGATTTCTGGACAAAGCCGTAGCAGCCAAGTGACGACTGTCCCTGAATTCTGCGGCCGCATGCTGGTGCCGCGCAGCACAGCGCACAGCAACACAAGCAAACCACACTGGAAATTTACTGCACCTGGGAAGGCGACCGGGATAGTATAGGATAGTATAGCATAGTGAGGTAACGTCACACATTTAGACCAGCATGACCCACCGACCCACGGCACAAATCGATGATCAATCGGCTGATGATCGGGTTCTTGGGTTTGGGCACGTCACATTGATGCATCCCCGCACAGCATGTTCTGTGGTGAGCCCCCGTCGCCACGGTGATTTATTCAAAACCCTTCCGCATGTCTGAGCCGCTAGCCTCTTCGCGGGATAGACCCCATAGCTCTGCTGCCAAAAATAGATTTCACAAGCCTCAGGACAGACATGGACGGACTGGGTGCACCACGAGAAGCATCTCCTCATATACGTGCATTCCAAATATGCAAAAGGACAATGGTGTGAAAATCCTTCCGCGTGCGTCCTGTATTTGTGAATTGTGTTCGCATGTCGATGCATGGATAGTCACGAGCGGCACCTTGTGTTCTCTGTCAGGCAATATCGAGCCAAACGCCAGCTTAAGATTGGCGGTGGTGGGGCCAACCTTCAACAGAATAAGGGCATCCAAGCAGCTAGTGATTTCTTACCTTGAGCAAGTGCCTGCCATGGCAACTGGCCAGCTTCTACCAATAGAAACTCTGAGCCAATGGCTGTGCACACATGTCCATCGTTCCCGCTGCTGACTGCAGAAGTTGTAATGTCTGCCTGCAGGCCTTGCGTTCTGGCCTACTGGCGCAAGACCTTCAAATTCTGTGGGGAAGCTCCCTAATTTGAAGCATGTAAGTTGTTTTCGGGCGAAACACGCATAGAAACAAATACATAAGGGCGCTATTGCCCTGTATTTCCAGAGATTGGGCCCGCTTCAATAATCTCATGGCTGCAGCACAGCACCTCGTTGTAGCAATCAAACTCATCCATGGGCACATCATATGGTAGGAAAGCACTCCGGACCTCGAATGTTGAATGATGGTGGTCAGGACATGAAGATCCGGCTGGTGCCTCCTTGAAATTCTGGCCAGGATAGTACACACAGTGATACAGCTTGGAAGCGGTGTATGAAAATGTGGCCGCAAACTCCTGCAACCACATCTCCTGCATTGGTTCAGCAAGGAAGCTCTTCTTGGCCAAACACTCATGACTCGGGCCCATGCAGACTCATGAGTAAACACCGCATCATGCCCACCGAACCTTGGCAATGATCCAGCCAAAGCAAAAACAAACAACAAAGAATTCATGGAACTCATGTCTGAACCAATTCCCAAGGACAAAGAATTGCACCCCAAGCAAGAACAAAGCAATGCACGCCACCAAATCGTAGCCGTAGCGGCGAAGCCTCGAGCGACCATTGCTCGAAATATTGCCAGAGATATCATGAAACAAGCCATAACAAGCCTGACAAACGAGAAATGACCAATTTCGATTCCTCTGAGACCTGATGCGCAGCCTTGAGGCTCTGACAGTTGAACCTCGTAGGCAAGTGAGCAGCCTCTGATTGGGACCTGAAGCGTGAAAGCTTTTAAAGCCTGCCACCAGAAAGCCCTCATGTCATTCTAGGCCTGCAAATGCCTGTGTCATGTCACATTGGCCTCAAGTTTCAGGCCCTGGCCTCTTCAGGGCTATGAAAAGAGTTGAAGAAGGTCCATAACCTCAAGCATTGAGGCGTGGCAACTGGAAACAAAAAAGTGATCGTATTTCATCGTATGTCCGCATGAGCCGAGAGGATGGTTTCAGCAAGCAAATGCACTCAAAGCATGCTGCCATTTGAGATCTCACGATCTGATCTTCCACAAAATATTGAACGCCACAAAAAAGAGAAATCAACAAGTGCAAAGGGTGATTGTATTGTCAATGTCATGTGCAAGATTGTACAAGTACGGTCCAACCTGTCTCCGTTCTATTCTGTTCTATTCCGTTCTATTCTGTTCTATTCTGTTCTAGTCTATTCTGCATCACCTTGTGGACAAATGAATGTCTTGCCTATGAACTCGCGTGCGTCAACTCCAAGAAATGCTGAAGTTGGAAGGGAAGCAAGAACCCAAACAGAAGCCATTCCAAGCATCGCGCTCCGGACTGTGAAGCATTGCCCACCTTGGGCTTCACACCAGCTAGCCGCTAGCTAGCCATCCCAAGAGATCAAGGACAACCTTCTGAGGTTGTGGCTGGTACGGTGGGGGAATGGATGGGTTGGCCTGGATCGGACAGACTTTTTGGCTGCGGGCAGGTGGTTGCCAACATTACAAAACGGTGACAAAACATCGATATGTTACCAAAATGCCTTTGTCTTGGCTTCGTGCATGATGGTAGACGTCCTTGCATGCCCTTACTGCGTTACGGTCCTTGCCTCCACCAGGACAATTTTGGCTTTGACTTCCGGCCTTCGGGCCAACAGCGTCATCAGCGTCCAACAGCCAATTGGCGCAGCTCTGCACAGCTTCTGTTGGTCTGAGATGCGTGCAGTATCATCTCTAAGACTGGACAATCATACGAATCAATGTCCACCTGCCAAAACCACGGCTAGATGTTACTTGTGCTTGAAGAAACTACATCCTACCACTACTATCCACTACTACTAACCTGACCATGATAAGCAAAGTCTTGAGGAGTGCCACGTCGCTAAAGAAAATTGAAGGCTGCTCGCGCTTCGTATATTTCTTAACCATTATCAAATGATATCTTGCATCCAAGACCTCAGAGGTTGATTCGTTGGAGAGTGCTTGAGGACGCCGCGGTATCCGTCAGCCCTGCTCAAACTGCCCAGCTGCCCAGCCTTGAGCACATCTAGCTCCTCTCCCGTATCAAGCCTGGGCATTTGGGACTGTCGGGACAAGCCCACGGCCCACGGCCCAAGGCCCAAGACCCATGACCCGATTCTGAGATGTTCCAAAGATTTACGAAGGGTTTGGTGCTTTAGAAACAAATGTGCCCAAGACTTCCACCCCCGGGTGGTTCGCAGCCAGAAACATCTCAAAGCACCAAAACGCAAACGCATGACACTGTCGGCTCAGTTTCATGCACGGGGCGTAGCAAGGACACAATGTTCTGCGGCGTCACCTGCCGAGTAAAAACATTGCCATCACATGCCATCACCAACTAATTCTGCATATATTCTGCATTCTTCTGCAAAAACTGTCAGAGATACCTGAATGAATTCATATGAATTCCGCGAGGGTACCGAGCTCATGGCATGAAAAGTTGTCCAAGCCCTCAAGATGTTTTTCTATCGACCAGTTTCATGGCGAAGCAGGTGTGGCCTCCGAGCAGGCAACGTGAACATTCGGCAAGGCTGCCCGGTGACCTCAGGTTTAAGACCAGCTGTTACCAATATCCTCCTGTGATATCCTCTGATATGGCCGCAGCATTTGTGGAAATGATTCGAAAGGTATGGAAAGGTAACTGCCAGCACTCCTAGGGAATCTGCAAAAGCACATTCCGACGGTTCAGCCATGTTCAAGGATCAAAGCTTTGCTACATGCCACATGCACAATTCACAGGATGGCCCCTACGGGATGGCCTGCATCTCATTCAATGGACTGATCAAACCCCCTTCCACTTGGCTCTGCACGTTCACATCTCTCCGGGTCGCGCTCCACAGCAACACCAGTCGCGTTGCTCTCGCCTCGGCGGCTTATCCGCCCCACCTCTCCCGTTTCTGCACCGCCAGCATCTGCGTTCCTTGTCTCCGAGATGAGGGCGGGCATAGTCATAGAGCGGATCATCCGAACTGAATCCACGTAAGAGTTGCAGGTTTGGGTGGCAGGTTCAAATCGGCCCTTTTTCCAAATCAGAGCTGCCAAGCTAAGGATATCAATAATCTTAAATAATCTTAAACTGAAATTCAACATTCTGATGACTTGGTCTGATGATTGGAAAGTGACAGGATCGATAAGCTACCTGGAGGAAAACACAACTGAGATGTGTACTGACCATCATGCGCGCCAACATTGACATAGCGCCTCATGAAGTGAAAGGAGCTGGTTCTTGCTGCTGAATTTCCTTTGTTGGATGATGCTGGGAAGGTAAGATAATTTACCCATACATTGCAGGAGTGTTGTGGCGGTTTTGCCCATTGTTCCAAGTTATGATAACTTATCATAACTTATCGACTGTATATCTGTGAGTGACCTTCGTAGGAATTCATGAGGCGTGGCCGCGAAATGCGAGGATCATCGCGTCCCGATCTTTTTTCGATGCTTCTGCGAGCCGTATTCTCCCAAGATGGGATATTGTTGTCAAAGCTATGCGTGGCCTGGGAGGTATACAGATGGTGCGATTCCCGAGCTAGCTTGATCTTGCTGATCTATGATGGTTTCATACGGATCATGGGTCTGCACCATCCATTTTCATCCAGAGCGTGTCCTTAAAATATGATTAAATTCAGTTGGGCAGCACAAGCCACGTAAGCCGAGCGCAATCTTGAGTTGCCTCCTCCAGACTTACGCTGTCAGGCCGTATCAGGCCTCAAACTGGCCGGAACTGGAACGCTGTCGACTGATATATTTCAAAAGTTCATCCAGAAGCAACACTGGGAGAGAAAAGGCAGCCACCAAGACCCAATCGTGTTCGTCAAGTGGGCAAACCCCAAAGATTTGTGCCAGGGGCGTGTACAGAATGATGCAGTGCAAGATCGCTGAAATGGCGCAAGCTGTCACCAGGTAGGGGTTCAACCATGGGGGCCGACTGAGCAAGGATCCATCCTCAGAGACAGCATTGAAGGCGTTCAGCAGCTGGATCATCACCAAGACAGTAATGGACAGCGTAGCTGCCTTCACCTTGCCCACTGTAAAGTAAGTACCTGCAACCAGCGGTTGCTAACATTTGCTAACTTTGCAACACCGCACCACCATGCACCTCCGACAATCTTGGCTCTAAGATGCTCTAAGTACATGGAGTACATCAGTTCAGTACAGTATGTGATACAAAAAGGGTAGGACATATTGGCAAGAGCGAATGCAAGTCACAGGCGTCTGCTGAAAAGTCCATGCCCATAATAGGCTCTGCAGAGAAACCTCCCCAGGCAGAACACTGACCCCAATTCATGAGCTGATCCAGCGACACCAGGGTGTGTCCATCGAAATCATCTGTGGTGAACCAATAGATGAAGACACCCACAGTGGCCAACCCTACGTACAATCCGATCATGAGATATCCTTGGTGCTGATTATCCAGAAGTGAAACATGGCAAATGTATGGAAACAAAGCCAACCATTGCAATCATGCAACTCTGCCCTGCCACTCAGAATGGTGGCGCAGGAGAGTGAAACGAAAAGGGCATACTGAAGGTTTCACCCAGTTGCTGAAGAGCGCCCAACCCGAGATCAAGCCCTCGTCTTTTCGCCGCGGCGGTTCTGACATCACACCTTCATCCGGAGGGTTGAAGCCTAAGGCAGTGGCAGGAAGCCCATCCTTGGTTGCATTTGGTCGTACAGCTGACCAATCTTAACAATCCCTACATAACCCAGACCACAATACGTGAATGTTTTACCAGTGGCAGTTCTGCCGAGTCTCTGTGACCAGATTCACCCACAGGAGTTGCACAGGTGCCAGGCTTTCCGGAATCCCCAAGGCAGCTGTCAAGAAAATTGAGGCCACCTCTCCAATGTTGGAAGAGATCAAATACCTCGATGGATCTTGGGGTGGGCTACGGTCCAAGGGTATCTGATGGTGGCCTGGAATGGAGCCGGCTGAACTACTGTAGTCGGAACAGGAGTTGCAAGCGACTTGGATGGCCAAACAATCGTGGATCCCAAGAAAACCCGGACCCCTTTCCACAAGCCCTTGCCCAGGGACCGGATGACTGCTTTCATGTTCTTGAAAATGGAACGACCTTGCTCCACTGCGGCCACAATGGATGAGAAGTTGTCGTTTGCCAACACCTCAAAGGACCGGCTTGTTGTTTGAAATCCACTTCGCCTCTTCACAATGGAGGATGCCACGTATGATGTGCCAAGCAAATGAACTGCCACACTACATAAGACTATCATACCAATCATACCAGCCGCTTGCGCTACATCTCGTTGCTGTGCATTGTGTTTATTCTTCAGAGATGCGCATTGACGCATATAACTTACACCAAAACAGGTATGTGCAATTTTTCCAACAGTGCGTTGCATCATGTTGCATCTATGTACTGTGTTGCGATGATTTGTGTGCCCATGTGCGCACCACTGTGCCAGCGTCCGGCCAACAAAATCTTCGGCGCGACTAATCATTTGGGCAGATCCAATAACCAGCGTACGCTTTTAGGACCTTTAGAGGTACGACAAGAGCTTTCGGGTTTCATTGGATTCCATTGGATTCCTTGGATTGGTCCATGTTTAGAGTGGCAACCTGACAGCAAGGCCAAGGAGCCATGTCGGAGGCTTCTTTGGCCACCTCTGTGCCACCCATACCCATAGCCACCCCAATGTCTGCCTGTTTCAAGGCTGGGGCATCGTTGACCCCATCACCTGTCATGGCCACGATCTCATCTTGATCCTTCAGCATCTTCACCACGATTTGCTTGTGCTTTGGCTCCATCCGTGAGAAAACGGCACCCTCTTGCCCACGGTCTGCCATCATCCTCTTCAAGATTTCAGTTCCTTTGCGGCCCACCCAGTAGGGGGTAAAATCGCCCAGCAACTCCCATGGTTCCCCCCCCATCACACCACATTATACCATATTATACCCTTTATATTTACATGCATCTCTGTGTGTGTGTGCTGATGCGTGCCATTGCAAAGTGGTTCCATTCTGCCTTTCTAACTTCCATCCAACAATCTGCTAAGGACTTGGGTACAAAAAAAAATAATGATCTGCCATTTGCATCCATTTGCATCCATTTGCATCCATTTGCATCCATTTGCATTGCATGTCGAGGCGCTTTGGGATTCAGACATCTCTTCAAATTCCTTCCCGGTGATGGATTTCACTGCCACGTCCGAGTCTGGGGACAAAATGCCCAGCTGACGAGAGATGGCCTCGGCTGTGGCCTTGTTGTCTCCAGTGGTCATGAAGACGCTGATGCCCGCCTCACCGTCGAACATCAGTCAGTTGTGAAATGTTGTGAATATATGTGTGAATCAATGTGAATCAAGTACTTCTGGGGTTGGATCATGTTAGATCATGTTGGATCATGTTGGATCTGTGGATCATTGTGGCTCAACCACTGTGAGACTCTTTGCCAATTTTGTCTTTACAATTCTTTACATGTTTTCTAAGTCATTTGTATGAGAGAGATGGTCTTTCGATGTCTGCATCAGCAATCCATCTGTTTCTCTAGGGCCCATCAACCTTTGAAGCCCCAGCCTCCTTGCAAGCAGCTATGGCATCCATACATTCTGGCCGTGGTGGATCGATAATGCCCACCATCCCCAGGAAAGCCATGCCCTGCTCCACAGATGCAAAGTTGCTAGGGTCACAGAGCAATCCATGGCTGGGGTGCCCGGGGCCATCATAGCCATTTAACTTGGATTCCTTCAAGTCAAATTTCACAGCCAGCGCCAAGGTTCTCAAGGCCTCACCTGAAGGGGGGCCAAGCGCACGTTTCGGCTGAATCCCCGCTGCAAAGGTCTGAATAATTTTGAATTTATGTTCGCCTTCGACCCTACATTGTAATCCGCCGACAGCAGTGTTCAGCAGGGGGAGCGCATCAGAGGAGAAGTGTTGTGCCCACAGGTCCTTTGCCCATGAGCTAAGAGTGGCGAAGCCAGGCTTCGGAGCTAGCTGCGTGGCTCGACAACCTTTTTCTAGAGGCTTCAGAAAGCAACGATAAACAGTGACAGCTGGGCCTGGAAAGGCGCGGTGAAACCGCAGCTGGGGTGAGGTTTTGATTTGGCGAAGCCAGGAAAGTCAGGTCATGTCAGGTCCGCCCAGTCCAACGGGCACAGAACCGAGTGAACGTTCCCCCAGGACCGCAACGCCTGGGGTCGGCGGCAAACCTGTGTGCGTAGCCCTTTAATTTGAATCACATTCAAACCCAAAGCTTGCCCGCTCTAAGGGGTTTTCTCATCCCCTGCCTGCCATCTCAAGCATTTTTCCAAGGATCAGCTTCTTGGAATCTTCCGTAAGAGGGGCTAAGGTTCCATCTGGCAGCATGATGCTGGAGCATCGGTCGAGGATGCTCTCTGGAGCACCTACAGTACGAGAGAGAAAAGAAAAAACACCCTGAATATCACTTGGAAAAATTAGGTTGAACATCAATCTAGTGGACAATGGAATTCCACATAATTCAAGTTGCTGAGGCTAAACCTCCCAAAGTGATACCGAGTCCGAACCTGCACAAGTAGAATGATGACTGTGACAAGTCAAGCCATCTTCTCCAAAGACCTAAAACGGATGTGTGGTTTGGGAAAACGCGTTTTGTCCTCAAAGCCCTGCACCTTTGATGTACAGCACGTTCTCTGATTGAACTTCCGCATCGGTGCACAGAACACTCATGGACTTCCGATCTCTGGCAAACTCCAGGGTGGCTTGCTTCTTCACATCAGCTCCCCAGTAGTCATTGAAGGCCATGATGCTGTTTCTATCTCTTGGTTTCTCCAGATTTTTCTTCGCCAGCTCCTCATCAGGACATCCCAATTTCTCCACCAACACCCTGAGGGCTGCCTCAGTTGGCTCCCCCGTTCGAGTGATGTTGGACGACTCGGAGGACTCCATGGTGAGCCTGGAGTCATTGCACAACGTGGCCACTTTGCAGAAAAATCGCAAGGCCTTGTTGCTGCTCCAATCGATGGATAGGCCGTTCACATGGCCCACTGGTGAATAGCCATTGCCTGCTACCTTGAAGGATTTCATTTCGGAAGGACTTTGGGGCAAGACCATCTGGGTGCAGCACATCTCATTGAGAGTCAGAGTTCCTGTTTTGTCCGAGCAAATTACCGTGGTACATCCCAAAGTCTCAACCTCGGCCAAAAATGCAAGTGTAGCAGGTAATTTGCTCGGTGATGCAGCATCTCAGCAGATGTAGCTGTTGGGAGACAACGCATCTCTTCCACTAGTTAGCATTTTTTCCGGACGTGGTTGAAGGTTCTTTAGGCACCAAAACAGCAGCAACCAAGTGAGCTTCATCACATGTCAGGTGTGTCTAATTGTTTTTACCCTTTGGGATTGACCTCTTGGAAGCGCTCAAGCCATTCTATTAATATTAGATTCTGTACCCAGCGACTGAAGGTAACTTCCTCACAATGGCGTTCCGCTCGGCCATCTGCTGGGTGCCCAAAGCCAAGCACGTGGTAACCACAGCCGGCAAACCTTCTGGAATGGCAGCTACCGCTAGGGCCACAGCAATCTTGAAATAATAAATGCAGCCTTGCAGAAAGGATCCATGCACGGGGTCAAAGAAATGTTTGTAGTTGATGAGCCACACGATGACACAAATGGCGAAAATGATTCTTGCCAAGGTGTTGCCGAACTCATCCAGCTTCTTCTGCAATGGTGTGGGATCCTTCTCCCCTGCCGCTTCCGTCACTGCCCCCTGGATGGCGCCGATCTCTGTGGACATGCCAGTGGCCACCACGCATCCCACGCAGGCGCCATTGGAAATGGTGGTAGACCTGCCAATATGTGGCCAAATATGGGGGACACTCTGCAATTCTTGAGAAACTCAAGCAATTCATCATGGTCATGGTTCACCATTATTCACCACCCATGAAGTGGCAATGTGGGTCACGCAACGGGGTGCATGCAATTGCTTGGAGGACTGCGTGGCCACCATTGATGTATGGCATCAATCAGTTATCTTGTTGTGACGTGTCACGAAACAGCAAAAGAAGCAGCACAGTCAACTACTAAGCGGTGGACGCAAAGAGCATGTTGTTTTTGCCCTGGATAACCATGGAAGGATCATCCACGACATCTGGGTCTTTGATTACGCTTTGAGTCTCACCTGGCACAGCTGGAGTCAAAGCAAACCCTCCCCAAACAGAACTGCTGTTACTCCTCATAGCCTCTTTGCTGCAGGAAATTGCAGAAAGCTTTTCCTATCGCTTATCCTCACAAGGTAAGAACAATATTAGCATACGATGAACCCCATAGGCTATATCATATAGATTCATCTTGACTCCATCTGGATAACCATCAAACAAGCAACCTGTGACGTAGAGAGTCACTGCTCTAGCCCCGCCTGTGAGTTGTGACTGTTCCGCCCGCACCGTGGTTGTCTTCAACTTCACCAGTCGAATGTCAGCTGGGACCTTATCCCCCGCCTTGACCTCACAAACATCACCAGGTACCTTGGCATATCTTCGCATATGGAGACGCAAGGTTGCACTCAAAATTGTGGCGCATCACACCGCAATCCACTCATGCAGCGACAGCAGTGAGAATATGTGAAACTGATGTTTGGGATTGGTTGTGAACCCTGTTGGATAGCTTCTGAAACCAAGCAACCACATTCACTGCATCGATTTGGCCCCATCTACCTCCACGCAAGACAGTGGCAGTGTCGGACTGCAACTTCTTCAAGGAGTCCAAGGCCTTCAAGCCCAAGATGCCCAAGATGCCCAAGATGCCCAAGTTCCAGCATGTTCCAACATAAATATTGTACATGTTCCAACAAATATTCCGGCAGGTTGTCTACCAGCTGGTGCGCATGGGCTCTCTCTTACTCTTGTTGTTCATAATGTTGGATGGACAGTAGTAAAGCGCGTGCAATAGCTACAAATATTTTTCAGAATCTGATTTTTCAGCCCCTATTGATTTTAAATTAGGCCTTATTGATTTTAAATATCAATCTTGGTCCAGAGCATCTGCAATAGTTGTGCTGCATTCGCAATAGCTGCAAATAATTTTCAGAAAATTCCCAAATTATCAGATTGTCCAATACTAAATTGTCAAAGGGCTAATTGATATTTAGTGAATAGTTTTTAATTGTGATTGCATGCTTTTCAAAAGCAGAAACAAAGCAAACCTTTACCAAAACCAAAACTTTACCTGGTTCAAAAAAGCTGTTTTCTTTATTAAAATCCTTTTAAAAAAAGGCAAAAAACAGGTCCACAAAGGTACCCCCTTGCAGGTCCTTGCATTTGCAATTAAAAATTGGAATTAGCACTTGCAATAAAAAGCAACCTTTCTGGCTCTAGCTGTATTTTTTTTCTTCTTCCTTTGTGTTTTTAATTGTGGTTGAATTGTTTTTAATTGTGATTGCATGCTTTTCAAAAGCAACAACGAAGCAAACCTTTACCAAATCAAAAACGTTACCTTGTTTCTTTATTAAAATCCTTTAAAAAAAGGCAAAAAACAGGTCCACAAAGGGTACCCCCTTGCAGGTCCTTGCATTTGCAATTAAAAATTGGAATTAGCACTTGCAATAAAAAACAACCTTTCTGGCTCTAGCTGTATTTGTTCCCTTCTTCCTTAGTGTTTTTAATTGTGGTTTAATTGTTTTTAATTGTGATTGCATTCTTTTAAAAAGCAGAAACAAAGCAAACCTTTACCAAATCCAAAACTTTACCTTGTTCAAAAAAGCTGTTTTCTTTATTAAAATCATTTTAAAAAAATGCAAAAAACAGGTCCACAAAGGGTACCCCCTTGCAGGTCCTTGCATTTGCAATTAAAAATCGGAATTAGCACTTGCAATAAAAAGCAACCTTTCTGGCTCTAGCTGTATTTTTTTCCCTTCTTCCTTGGTGTTTTTAATTGTAATTGTGATTGCATTGGATTTGTCAAAACCTTACAGAAGCCTTGGGGAAGAGTTGGGATTTTCGATTTACTATTGCAAAGCAGACCCCCCCCTTAAAAAAAAAATAGAGGGGGGGCCCTTTACTATGGTCGATGTAACATTAGTTGCCAAACTGCATATGTCATCCTTTAAGCATTTGAGAGTAACATGGTTGTGACATGGTTGTGACGACCTGCAAGTGTCAGCACTCATGGGTCATCTTCATGAACAGTGCACAATCACTCACGCCTTCTCCGCATTGGACTCCTGCCACACCCCGACACAAGCGTTAAGCACCAGGATCATCAAGATCACCAAAGGCTCGATGTAGGCAGACAAGCCTTCCTCCTTTTGATCAGTATTGAAATATGCCAGTAGAAAAGACACCAAAGCTGATAACAGCAAGATCTTAACCAGCAAGTCATCAAACTGCTCGGCCACCAGTTCCCACAAGGACTTTTTCTCTGGTTCCAACAGTTGGTTGGCCCCATATTCATCCAGCTGTTGTTGCACCTGATGTTCTGAGAGACCTTTATCCAAGGTCACATTGAAAAAGTCCAGGATTCGCTGTTCCGGCACCGCATGGGCTTCCCCGGGTAACTGAAGCGTCTTACTGAGCACTGCAGTCCCGCTGGCCGCTGTGGCTGTGGCTGTGGGTTGCTGTCCAGCCCTGGGAGCCACGAAACTGGGAAGCTGCGGGAATAGGAACCGAGCCGCTAGGAGGAGGCTCAACGAAACCAATGGAGGTGTTCGATGTGTTCGATGTGTTCGGAGCCTCCCCATGGCGAATGAAAAGATCGTGAAAAAGTATTGCCGATCTACAATGATCTACGTGTATGTAACGTGCTTTTGTTGTCTTTTGTTTCAGGGTAAAATCCCCCTTACACGTGTTAATGATTTGTTTCTATCTATTTGCTCGTTTCGAGCAGGCTGCTTTCAGATTTGGGGTTGCTGTGTGGGAACTGTCCTTCTTCAAAAAAGTGTTGCATGAGATTCAGGTGGTCTGGGAGTCTTGCTACATCGAACGGAAACAGCGTTGACACTTTCCAATGGACCCTCTGCAGCTTGAATACGCAGCTGCTTTCCCTCGACCGTTTATCAGTTTGAGCCAAAAGGCACTGCGACATCCGAGCATTTGAACGCAGAAAATCCAAAGCTTCCCCAAGTAATTTTCTGGAAATTTTTAAGTTCCAACAGTACTGAGACCGAGCTCCATGCCCACTGAGGGGGTAGCCAGCCGCTTGAATTCGTTGTGCGGTTGGCCATACATTCTGCGTGTCCACCTAAGGCCATAATGACATTCCAATGGCCAGTTGATGGGCCTATCACTCAATGCAGCTGCAATTGATAGTGGGGCGGTCTTTTGCTCCACCGAATCGCAACAGTTTTCCATTCAGATTTAGTTAGTCACTGTATGTCACTGTCACACTTTCAATTTGGCAAACGCAAGGCTCAAACCAAGGTGGGAATACACCGACCATGCCCCACGTTGCGATGTTTTCGCATTTGGGCGAGGTTTGCCTCACATAGGGACTTCCCATGGTCTGTTCGTCTATGTTCAAGCTTTCACAGGCGGATTCACACAGATTAAAAACGTAAAATTATAAAACTATCAAGGATTCAAAAGGTGTGTTAGATTATGTTAGATGCTACAGGGAGAGTTTCAACGCTAAATCACGGCAGGTCACTGGCTTCGTGCCTTGTACTCGTCGAAATGATCCAGGAAATCCTGACACATAACGCACATAATATGCCAGTGTCGCCAGTTTTGGATGCAAACTCCTTGACAGTGCTCTGAACAAAGGCCGCGCCCGGGAATTCCCTGCCATGGTCTATGATCATTAGCTCAACCTACCAGTCTGAACGAGAAAACTCCGCACAACCCCGGCCACAGGACTGCAAAGTCGATGCAACGTCGCTGCTGGGCCCAGCATATGGCAGACGTAGCAAACTGATCTTTTTCGGCCTCACTGGCCCTTTTTGTTGTTAGCAATTGCCACGGTCAGCCAGTGCGACCCTGGCCTTTGGCCTAAGGCCCGCCATAGCCAGTGGCAATCGCGCCTAATCCCGAAAGCAAAAGGGTTCTCTAACCTCGTAACTAACGCCCACTAATTTCTCACTGTGTTTGCCGCGCCTCCAGCACCAATGTAACACAAAAGCTTTGTTCAAAATAACAAAAAACATGTAACATACCAGTAGTAGCGAACAAGAAGGTGGCGGAAGTTTCAAAAATAGGAAACTTATAGGAGAGGTTGGTTGTTGTGAATCACGGTGGTTGGAGCTGTGTTTTTGGAGTGGTTGCAATGGTTGCAGTCGTCACCGCACCACAATTCCTGGATGTAGCGTGGTGTAGCGCAGTTGTAGTGCAGTGTAGTGTACTGTAGCGTAGCGTAGCGTAGTGTAGCGTAGTGTAGCGTAGCGTAGTGTAGCGTAGTGTAAGCGTAAGAGTAAGTGCAAGTGCAAGAGTCAGTGTCAGTGTAAGTGTAGGTGTAAGTGTAAATGTAGTGTAGTGTAGTGTGGCGGAGTTGTAGTTGTAAGTTGTAGTTGCCATGTAATGTAATTAGTGTAGCGTAATGTTGTGTAATGTAATGTAGTGTATTTGTATTTGTGGCTGTAATGTACTGCAGTTTAATTATAGTGTAATGTAATGTAGCCGCGATTGTAGTTGTAGCTGTGGTGGTGGTAGTGGTGGTGGCGGTGGTAGTGGTAGTAGTGGTGGTGGTGGTGGTGATGGTAGTAGTAGCAGCAGCAGCAGCAGTAGTAGAAGTAGTAGAAGTAGTAGAAGTAGTAGAAGTAGTTGCTGCTGTAGTAGTTGTAGTGTAATTGTGGTAGAGTAGTGTAGTGTAATTAGATGTAGTTAGTGTAGTGTAGTGTAATTAGTGTTGTGTAATGTAGCGTAGTATATTTGTACTTCTAGCTGTAGCAGTAGTGTAGTGTAGTGGTACTTGTAGTTGTAGTTGCAGTTGTAGTTGTCTATCTATCTATCTATCTATCTATCTATCCATCCTATCTATTTTATCTATCTTATCTATCTTATCTATCTGCCTGTCTTTCTGCAAGCTTGAAAACGAAGCTATTCTGCGAGACTTCCTCAGCTTTTGAACTTGACAACATCAAAAACGAAACAATTCTGCGAGACATCCTCAATTTTTGAACTTGACAACATCAAAACAATTCTGCGAGACTTCCTCAATTTTTGAACTTGACAACGTCAAAAACGAAACAAGTCTGCGAGACTTCCTCAATTTTTGAACTTGACAACATCAAAAACGAAACATTTCTGCGAGACTTGAACTTGACAACGTCAAAAACGAAACCATTCTGCGAGACTTCCTTCCAAAATGGAAAGTTGTGTGCAGAGCTGAGGGCCTCGTACCAACGCGTTTTGATTTTTTTCCACTCCACCTGTCTAAAGTGCTGCGCCTGCCACGAAAATTGATGCGAGATCATACGAAGTGCTGTACCTGTCACGTAAAATCATCACAGCAAACCTGACGATCTGATGCTCCAAAATGCAACCCCTCTCAGGAAATCAACGCCCTGACCTCCTAACATCTCTGATGAACACGTTTCTTGTACTGCAGCTGCCGCGGAAAATGCATCTTTGCAGATCCTCTTCAAATGTCCCAAACCTGCCATCGTTTTTGGAAATGATACAAGACCGTCACCTTTTGCTGACTTTTGACCAGGTGCACAATCCCTTGCGCTTGCCACGAAAAACAACATCTGAACGTCCAAAAGTGCTCCGAACCCGTCAGTTTTTTACACTATTGACTTGGAAACGTGCTTCGCGCCACAAAGGCACGCACTTTTTCGACATCTCAACTTCCAAAAGTGCTCCGAACCCGTCAGTCTTTTACACTTTTGACTTGGAAATGTGCTTCGCGCCACAACGGCATGCACTTTTTCGACATTTCAACTTCCAAAAGTGCTCTGAACCCGTCAGTCTTTTACACTTTTGACTTGGAAATGTGCTTCGCGCCACAACGGCGTGCCAGTTTTCATCTCTCATCTGGCCAGCTGGCTCCGCACCCGCCGCTTTAGCGAGCCTACTTTTCGACCCTCCGGAGCCGCAAATCATTGGAAAAACACAGTGTTTCGCGACTTTCCTACCTTTTCGC
>Ga0126342_10006465_pt1 | contig 20774 bp, 14 predicted proteins | sample Cyp1metagenome_FD_92528 | JGI IMG/M metagenome (GOLD analysis project Ga0126342, IMG submission 92528) | Coral microbial communities from Lord Howe Island, Old Settlement Bay, Australia - Cyphastrea 1 metagenome | ecosystem: Host-associated > Invertebrates > Cnidaria > Coral ...
CTACTACTAACTACTACTAACTACTACTAACTACTACTAACTACTACTAACTACTACTAACTACTACTAACTACTACTAACTACTACTAACTACTACTAACTACTACTAACTACTACAAGAAGGTGCCCCCAAGTTATAACTTAAGTTATAAATAGGGATAACTTAAGTTATAACTGGGGGTAAGTTATGTTATAAGTATTGTAACTCATGTTGAAGTTATAAGTAAGATAGTAAGTTATAAGTAACTTAGCACATCAACATAAAAAAGATATAAAGAAGTTAGCAAAGTTAGGTTTGGCATACCTCAATTTGGAGCATCACGTCGATGGTCGTCCGAGAGCAGGTTTTTGGCTTAGTTTTCGGCGGTTTTGCGCCAAGAATGGCGAATCCGGCGGATGTGGCAGGAAGACGTGCCAGCATGCAGGATTTTCGGACATTTCCGTCCTATTTGACGGAAGAGATCTGGGGATACTTGGAACAATCACCCCCGCTGCCACAGATGAATCGAATGGAAAGACTGACTCGTTTCATGGTCAATGTCTTGGGGCTCAGGCATCCGTCAGAGCCGACGATGGCCTTGATGTGTGCTCTGATTTGTCGCAGTGAAAGGGATGCAAGTCGTTTGGCTGCTGCTTTGCAAACTCTTAAGACTGTGCTAAAGATGAATACCGTTCGGGCCACGCAGCAGGGTTTGGCGTTGCCCGGTGGACTTTATTTGGAAGTGTTACCGTCTGCTTTTGCTGAGTTACCTGATGTTGTTCGACGGGATTTAGCTAGCGTTGCGTTTGTCGCACCGCCAGAGACTGTCAATGTGGACGAAGTGATGCAACTTTCCCGGGGCATTCCTTTGCGTGCTACGCATAGGGCGATGACCTTGCAACGGCAGATGCAACAGTCTGTGCCGTTTGGTTCAAGCGGTTCTGCTGCGAGCCAGCTTGTGGAAGCTGCTGCTATTGTCGCATCTGCCGTGTTGCGTGCGCCTATGCTGGAGAATAACGGAGGATTGACTAATTTGCAATTTTTTCCAAGAGATGGAACGCAGCGGGCAAGTGGCGCACAGAATCGTCAACTACAGAACTTGTTGGAGAGGCATGAAGCTTCTGCAACTTGTGCGGTGCCTGTTTCCCCAGAAGCAGGACCAGCTCCGCTGGCCATTATGGATGCGCTGCCGTCGCATTCGCAACCTGGGGCGCCTGCTGTGCCACGTAAAGGGATTGAAGCTCCGCCCGACACGACACCGCTGACAGGAGATGTCCTTCAAGAGGCGCCAGCAATGGTAAGTGTTCAACAAGAGGTGCAACCACTTGAAAGTGTTTTGCACCAAGAGGCAGTGCAGCAAGCCCCAAGCCAAGTTGCTGCCAGCGTGGAGAAATTGGCACGCGCTCACTATGGCGTCGATCTTGACACGTCAAAACCGCAGCCACAGAAAAAACGAGGCCGTCCTCCCAACGCTTTGAAGCGTCCGGCGGCGGCAGAGACCCAGTTGTGCAAGATGAGAAAACCTGCAGCTGCTGCCAGCTCTCATGCTGACTTGCCTTCAGAGAAGGCAAAACCTCTTGCCCGCATGAAAAAGCCAGCTGCGGAGAAGGCAGCCGAGCAGGTCAAGACATCAGCGAAGAAAAGTGTCACCAAAGCACAGCGTGTGAAGTTGCGGCCGAACGGTTGCTCGACGTGCCGTCACATGCCAGGTTGTTGCCCTTCTTGCTGGAAAAAGCAAGGGTATGAGGTTTTGTCCTGAAAGATTTGACGCTGGCTTAGATCCGTGTTCAAGTTTTGGATATTGGAGTTCTTAGATTCATCCCCGTAAAGGTTGCGTTTCAATAGTTTTTGTCGCTGTTTTTTTTCATGTAGATATATAAAATATAGATTGAAATGCATTTAGAATATCGAAAGCGACAGCATGGTTATATGCATCTCTTTCTCTTGCATCTACCGCTGGCACTCGTAATTGTTTTTCTTTCTGTTGTAGGTGTTTCGGCCCTGTTTGTGTAGATTCTGTTTTGCTATAGGCGTCATGGCGGCTTCCGGCTCGATGGAAGTGAAGGGGGTCGGTCACTTTGACCACTCGCGAGGACGGCAGCATTGCGGTCGTGACTGGACCGCAGCGGTTGGAAATTACTTGCAAGTCTCTTGATGACTTTTTCAATCCAAAGCCGCAGGAAGTTGCACCAGTCACTCCAGAAACGCTGCCTGCAGATAAGGAAAAGAAAGAGGAGCCCATCCCCGCTCTCTTAGGGTGGCGACGCACGGTTCATGCTGCAGCAAAAGAATGTATGACGGAAATTGAGGAACGCGTTGCATGCGCAGATGTTTTCAATGAGTTGGATGATTACCCCATATATCAGAAGCTTGTCGATTTGACCGATGCCTTGCGCTCGGATCCTGAGCTTCACAGAGAGTCTGCAGAGGAGACGCTTAGCGTGGCGCGCATGTATCTGTACCTGTGCGATTTAGATGACTGAGGAAATGTTGCTATATGGCTGAAATGCGAAAGCTATTTGCGATTTGAGTGCAGCCTCAATTTTGACATAGGCACAGAAGGAAAATGCAAACAATTCGGGGGGTGGTACGCGGTTGATGGATCTATTGAATTTGTGCTAAATCTGACTTCCATAAGGGGGTTCTTTGCGGTTTCTTTTTGTGCTGCTTCACTTTCCATGGCTGTGGCCGCTGTGGCTCAAATCCATATAGCTCAGTGTGGCTTTCCCTTGCGGCTGATCACGTTGTTGCGAGGCCGGGGGTTTTTTGGGGCGCACGGGAATAAATAAAATAGATATATGTAGTTATGTAATATAGCTTCTATGGCTAACTTGCCTGCGGGCAAGAATGGAAGCTTAGCCTACGGGCAAGCTAGCCAGCTGCGCCTGCGGGCCAGCTCACAAGCTTCGCCTGCGGGCAAGCTCATAAGCTGTGCCTGCGGGCCAGCTAACAAGCTTAGCCTACGGGCAAGCTAGCTAGCTGCGCCTGCGGGCCAGCTCACAAGCTTAGCCTACGGGCAAGCTCATAAGCTGAGCCTACGGGCCAGCTCACAAGCTTAGCCTACGGGCAAGCTAGCCAGCTGCGCCTGCGGGCCAGCTAACAAGCTTAGCCTGCGGGCAAGCTGTGTAACTTAGCCTAAGGGCTATAGTTCATCATAGGCTGCGCCTCCGGGCCAGCTGAAAAGCTTAGCCCGGGCAAGCTCATCGGTCGACTGCATGATGCGGCGTACCTCGTGTGTTGATATTTCGTTCAATTTTTTTTCTATATATAGATATTAGACTATATATATATATATATTATAGAATATATATTTTAATATATATATATATATAATATATATTGCCTTGATACATTCCCCATGATAAATATGTTCAAACATACTTGATTTTGCACGCTGCCTGCCGCAGGTCGGACCACATCATGGTGTCGTCCAGTGCTTCGCGTAGTCGCTCTGCGCGACGCAGCCCAAGCCGCAGGCGGGAAGAGGCAGTTTCAAAGAGTCCGGTGAAGGAGACACCGGAGGCGCCATCGGCGCCGCCCGAGACCTCGGCACCGCCTGAGCTATCGGTGCCTGCTGCGCCATCGGCGCCGCCTGATTCGGAAGAGTGTGAGAAGCCCAAGCAGTGGAAAGGTTGGTTCGACGACAACGACGGTGGCAAGTCCCGTGCTAGCAGGCATCGTTCGGTCGGTGGCGGTGCCGTTCGGAACCGCCGGACGGCTGGGACACCAGGGACTTTTGAGTGTCCTGAATGTTACAGAGTCATTCAGGACAACAAGACAGCTCGCGATCAGCACTGGGACTCGCGCTACTGTCGTGCTCGCCGCCTGTACAACCGAGGGTATGGCACCCAGGAAGAATGCCTGCAACTGGCTGACTACGAAATCAACAAAGCATGGCAAAAGTGGAACGCCAGCCAGGGCGTCAGGCTGACTGACAGGCCCAACGAGCCAAAGGGCCCACCCCCTGAGGGCAAATCCTCGGGTAGCGCTGAACATTTTGTTCAGCAGCGCCAGCAGTCTGATGCGGGCTATCAGCGTTATCGTGGACGCTCTCCTGCGGGAAAGCGTCGCTCCGTGCGTGGGGACGAATGGAATGAAAAACGCGAGCGCGAGCGCACGCGTGAGAGAAGTCATGGCCGCTCTCGCAAGGATGAAGGTCATGAGCACACAGAACGCCGCAGGCGTGAGCGCCGACGGGATGGCGATGATGTGGGGTATGTAAAGGTTACGGTGGAAAGAGAACCCCACCCTGCTGCCTCTGATCGGCGTAAGCAAAGTCGCCCAGAGACCATGCGAGGAAGCAAACAGAAGGATGCCAAAGAAAAGGGTGTCGGGCGCAATGTGGAACGCCGTGAGGCTGGCAAGGAGACAGCGGAGTCATCTGAGTATACATATACGTATGATGACTCGTCGGCGTCTGAGGAGCCGAAGCCTGGGGCGCAGAAGCTATCTGCCCCGCCGGATGCCGCGAAGAAGTCCGCTGAGGAACAGCGGGCCAAGAAGCCTGAGAAGCCGGGGGCTGCGCAAGGTACAGCTGCAAAGGCCAAGGCCGGTGGACCTGCAGCTGCGCAGCCTAGCTCTGGTGGAGGCGCTGATCAGCGCCGCATGGCCTACTTCAACGCCCTGCTGCGCACAGCGATGGAGACAGCCGACAGCTGTGGCTTCTGAGAAATGATTCCGGAATGGGCTGGGAATTCTTTTTGTACAGACTGAGCACAGAACTGACCAGGTCACTGCTGATCTGCGGAAAATAGACCATGCGATACATGGGTCGGGGGAACTGGGAAACGCGGATGTGTTTCTTTCAAAAGACTAGAGAAAACCCAGAAACGCTTTTGTGTTTCCCATGAAAAGATATAATATGGAAACGCGCATGTGTATACAGCACACACGTGATACTTTTGATTGGAAACGCGTGTGTATGAGGAATGTGTTTCCACTCATGACATGGTATTCCTGAATATTGGATGTGTTTCTTGTGTATATCGAAAATGCGGATGTGTTTCCGGTCTAAAGTGTAACATGTTCTAGGAAACGCCATTGTGTTTCCGAGGTAACCTCCCCCAAGGGTAGGAAACGCGTGTGTATGAGGAATGTGTTTCTTTGTGTTTCCAGATATTTATGTTTTCTCAGGTTTTTGGCGTCTCAAACGGTGTTCGCTTGTACTGAAAGCGTGTCTAGCAGCTAGCACGCCATGGCCGCGGTGACAGCTGACATTGCTGCGATGGAAACGCAGGTGGAGACCGAGGCTACCGCGGAAGGTGCGCATGCGGTGGACGAGATCCCGTCTGACGCTCCAGGCGCACCTGATTCCGTTGAGCCTGAGTCTGCTGAGACTGAGGAAGGAAAGACGGTGACGTGTCGTCGCTGCAATGCTGAAACAGATCCTTCGGACGCTCTGTGCCAAGAAAAATTTAGAGTTGAGTTGCGCTGGACCTGCAAAGCTTGTCATGCGGTCCTGACGCAGCTCAACCGACACGGAGTGGAGCTCAAGTCGGTGTTGTCTGAAACTGACTCTGTGAGCTTCTTCCAAGACTGCAAGGCTGCTCGCATGAATGCGGTAGATAAGCGCCTCAGCTACACGCAGGCGCGCGGAATCTTGAAGCAGTCCATGATCGAGAGCGCAAGCCGCGTCTCAACAGAAGGAGAAACAGGCGAGTTTCAGCCCTTGAGCTATTGGGAGCTCAAAGGATACAACACTGAAGCGATTGAGGCGAGCGCCGAAAGGCGCGATCATCCACTGCTGGGTGCCACCTACAAGGTCGATATTGAATCGACCAGCACCCAGCGCATCCACACTGTCACCGAGCAGCGGATTCTTCAAATGGAGTCTGAAGCTCGGGAGAGAGCGCTGGCGAGGTCGCAGCCTGCCGCCCCGTTGTCGGCGCCGGTGGATCTGCCAATGGCGATGGATGATCTGCAGACTGGCAGGAAAAGAAAAACGCCCGAAGACAAGAAAGAAGCGCAGCAGCAAGCGAAATTGCAACGCCAGGAAGACAAGAAGCGACAGAAGATGGAAGTTTCGGCTTGTGCTGCGGCTGCCAAAATGCTGCCTCAGCTGAAGAAGAGCCACGAGAAGCTGGCTGGCTGCAATGAGAAGATTGCAGCACTCAGCGCTACTGTGGCGCTTCCGGATGCCAGCAGGCAGCAGCTGGAGTCTGCCAAGACGGATCTTGACTCAGCAGTGGGCAATTGCACCAAGATCTTGGGAGCAACGGCCCGAGGCAGTTCGCTTGCGTCGCTCACCGCCCATGAGTTGGCGAACGACAAGGAACTGAACACCGTGGTCAAGGATGTGAACGCTGCCGTGCGCACAGCGCAGACATTCATCAGGGCAAACAGAGAAAACTTGCCCAAGAAAGCGGCAAAGGCCAAGGCTAAGAAGTGATCGGCATGTCGACGCTGGCGACAGCCTGGAAAGCAGCCCGTGTTTGTTAACACGGTGGCCAAGCTCATCGTACCATACCTTGGATCGCCCATGGCCTGTTGGAAGCCACCTTGGGACGCTTGAGCAGGGATATTCCAGTAGCAGTGATACGCTGTTCTGATGACTTTGGGGTCGTTCGTTGCATGGCAATTCCGAAACAATCGGCAGCACGTGCTTTATCTTAGAAAAAAAGAAAATGTGAGCCAACTAGTGATTCCCGGGTTGCTAGCTAATTCTACCAGATGCATGAACGTTCAGCGCATGAATATATGTATTTGAAAGTATTGTTCTTCACATGTTATAACAACATAATATTGATTGCTATAGAAACACATTTGCTTAATTTCCTCAAAGAATGCATCAACGCTATTCAAAGATTTTGGGCTCTTCAGCACGTCTGGTCGACTATATTCCAGCCACGCAAAGCTATGGTGCTCCTCTGTGCTTTGTCGCTGGCGACACATGTAGCATCGTTGCTACGGTCGACAGCGAAGACTGAGGCAGGGCTTCATGACATTGCTGAAGCTATCGAAGTGATGAAAGAAATCTTGACACAGATTTCTGTTAACCCAAGCTATAAGGATCACGCTGCCGCGGCGTCCTTTTGTCACTGCTGCTTGTACACGCTTCGCGGTGTACTCTTGGAGTGGAATACTTCAACCGATGCAGTGCAAATTTTGCCGCTGGCAAAAATGCCGAAGATCGGACAAAATTCTGTCTGGACCGTTGTGCACCCCAATCGTGTCATGTTCTTGACAGAGATCCAAAGCAGCCTACGTTTTCTCTCCCTTCACTCACAGGCATTCGAAGGAGAGCCATGGTTGTGGCTGGTCGATTTCTTAGAAACGTTGGAGTATCACCTGGCTGTTTAACTTTAGCTTTTACAATAAAGCCGCATAGAAGGAAAAACATATCTGGCACGCATGATTTGTTTAGGACCTTGGAAGAGTAGTATGCGGGATAAATAATTTACAAGTAGATTATGCAACATTGGGCAATTTGTTGAAGCCATTACCTCGCAGCCGTTTGCAGCATGATAGTTTTTAGAATCTTGCCCCAGCATGAGTGCCCTCGCAAAAGGACACGATGGGGTGGACCGCGCTGGTCTGCAGCAGGCAATGGCACGATACAGTGAACGTAGTGTATATGCAATCAAAAAATTACTTGCTGGTCAAGAACATCCAAAGCAGAGATCAGGAGCGTTCAAACGAAAAGCTGCCGAGGTTCTAGGGCCTTTCCGTGCATGCTATCAAGAAGTAAGCATCCCCAACGCAATAGAGGGAAGAAAGGATGTAGTCTTTTATATGGCTTGCATGAAGAAAATGTTGACTCTGCTGGTGGCCCGTTGCGATTCCTTTGCTGACATGCTGCGACAGCGTCGCTGCGTGTGTCTGCAGGCAGTGATGGCGCACGATGAGTGCACGTCCGGTAATGTCTTGAATCCCTTACAGAGGCAAAAAACATGCCTATTCTATGTCACTTTTTCTCTTTTGAGTGACACTTTCGCCAGTAGCAGATCATGGCTACCTGTGGCGGCGCTGACCCACGCGCAATTGGAAGCCTGTAAAGGCGGCCTTGGCGGCGCAACAGCGGCCTTTGTGCGCCAATGGGTGGCAGAGGAATTAGATACGCCATTCTATGTGGCGCAGGATATGGCCGTAACAATTTGCTTGAAGGCATTTCTGAGCGACGGAGAAAGCCAACGCGCAGCTTTCAGCGCCAAGGGCAGTGCAGGATTAAAACCTTGCTTGTTTTGCTCCAACGTCGTGATGCGTGGCAGCGATGCACCAAGCAAAGACCCATCACTAGTCACCATCGCAGAGCATGACTTGGGTGCTCTGGAACAATATAACGGCACGCAACTGCGTGACACAATTGTCGCATGGCTGGCACAGAAGGAGCAGCTAACAAAAAAGGAACTGGAATTGAGAGAACGCTGCCTAGGCTATCGCCTAGATGATGCCGGTGTGTGGGGCTGTCCCGTCTCGAGAGCACACTTTAGATTGGACATGGCACTAAACGATGCTATGCACAACTACTTCTCGACGGGCATCTTGAACACAGAGATCGCCTTGTTGCTGGGGAAAGCCCGTCAGGAAACAAATGTCACGACAGAAGAACTGTGTGCAGCCATGAAAGAGGCTGGCTGGCAAAGACGTGTTGGAGTCAATGGCAAAAGCGAGATTAATCGCTTATTTGGCGAACCGCTGTTTGCGACGGAGAGCTACAGAGGTTCTGCGGAACAAACACGCAACATTATGCCACTACTGCGTTGGATCGCAGAAACAGTGTGGTTGCAGTTGCCGGAGATGGCTAATGTTGCCGAATGCTTTCTGCAATTGTGCTGCTGCGCAGACGCGTTAGTTTTGTGCGACCGCAGTACTGGATGGTCGAAGCTAACTGATGAACAAGCTAAGCATCAGAAGCTCTTCGCAGAAATTTGGCCCGAACACATCCGTCCAAAACATCATCATCGCTTGCATCTTGGACAGCAGTATCAACAACTCGAATTTGCAGTGAGCTGTTGGGGCGTGGAGGCGGCACACCAAAACCATAAGGGTCTGTTCTCTGACATGGTGGATCAATTTCTGGTCGATGGAGAATCAGACGATGCCTTTAGTCGCCACCTCATGCCACGCCTGTTGCTGCGTCTGGTCGAAATGATCAACACAACACCGTTTTTGCCAGAAGGTTTTGCTCTCATCAACCCCTTTACTTCGCAAGAGGTGGAAGCAGCTACAGGCATTCAAGGTAGTCACCTCAGCTCTCGCTGCAGAGTGCATCTATTTGAAATAAAAGAAGGCGACGTGCTGCTTTGGAATGCGCAGCGCGCTGAAGCTGCAATTGTGAATTTTTTCTTGTGCCGGCAAGGACAATTGCTCTTGCACGTTTCGATCCTTGCCCTCCGCACAAGAACCGCTGCAACTCGAGTATTTGAAAAGACAAACGAAAAAAACTTTTATCAAATGGTCTTCTCTCCACAAAGCATGCCTGCCGACGTGGACGAGCTCAGAAAATGACAAAATTATTGTCTTACCGTGAAAATCATGGCTGTGGAAGATGAAAAACGGGGCAATCCATGCAAATCTTGTTTCTGCAGGTGTTTTTTAATTCCGAATCCCAAGCCCACAATATATACCCCTCAAAAAGATACAAAAGATATAACTAAGTTATAAATTATTTATAAATTCCGTAACATAAGTTAAGATAACTTCAAGTTAACTTCAATAACTTACTTATAACATGCATAACTTCATGTTAACTTAGGGGCACCTTCTTGTACTAACTACTACTAACTACTACTAACTACTACTAACTACTACTAATTACTACTGCTACTACTACTGCTACTACTACTACTACTACCACTACTACGACTACTACGACGACGACTACGACTACGACTACTACTACTACTACTACTATTTTTATTGTATATAGTTGCTCCAAATATATAGATATATATAATTATTTATTTATTTGCGTACACTAGGTATGCTATTCCTGTGTGGTAACGCCTTACATCCAATGACTAAGTGACACTCAATGTTTGAAACATCTTGAAACTAAAACGCAGCTGCGAAGGTCTACGATCAGTGCACTCCTGAAGCCTGCCTCTCACTGTGAAAATAACGGGTTCCCTTCTGGAAGATCGGACAATCCAAGGGGAAAGGATGATAAACACTGGATTCTGGGGTAGCTTATTCTTGGACAACCCGCTCCCGCAAAAAAAAAAATGCGCAAATCGAAGTGTTTCAGGGAGTTCCCCTAAACTAGGCAACCTGAACAATAGCGTATAATTGAACCACCAACACATGTTGATGGGTAGAACCTACAAGAGCATACAAGAGCAAACAACATATTTCGACCTGCTGCCAAGGGAGCATTCAACTGTAACGTTGCAAAAATAGAAATCCTTTGTGGCAAATATTCATGCATAACCACATGATTATCTCTCCATATGTGGTTCTATAATTGACTTGGTCGTTGTATTTCAGGGTTGTCGTGCCTGCCCTATATCTAAAAATTTGAGAGGGAAATGCATGTCTTGGTCTCAAAACATGTTTTTTTCAGAGTGATTTCCAACAAGACGACTTCCAATGCCCCGTCGTTTTGTGTATCGATACACCCATGTCGCAACAGCCCATGAAGCTGGTATTTCCCTATGGTGCTGCAGTCCACCATTTCAGAAGTCCAAACTCATGTCTTACAACTTGTACAATTGTGGGTGTGGTGAATATCATCCGCTCATATCCGTCCGGGAACATGACAATGGGACAGGATTAGCAGCTATGACTATGACGCTGTCTGTTTCGTTGTACAATCGGGACCTCCCACGTACCTTCTCAAGGTGACGTGTTTTGATTGACAGAAATTTGGTTGACATTTGAAGTTATTTTGGGTGTCTTACCATCTGGTTATTTAACATAGCCATGGAAAATCACAATTTTTAATAGGTAAACCATCTATAAATATCTATAAATGAAAAATTTTCCATGGCTATGTTAAATAACCAGATGGTATTTATTTCTCTGAAGCTCTGCAATGGTTTCCCACAGGGTTTGCTCAGCAATGGTTTCACGATGTTTTTCACTTGCCACAGTGCAACTTGTGACGGGACAACCTTTCAGCCCTTTCCATAGCTAGGGAGAGACAATTGTTTCGGTGCAAGCAACAGTTGAGACCTTCTTGGCGTTCCCTATGTTTCTACACTATACCCATATCCCGAAGAAATCTGTGCTGTGTTGCATCATGTTCCAAACGCAGCTATTTTGAATCCCATAAGCTTTAGGATTGGAAGGATGTGGCGACCACTTTGAAATTGAACTGATTAACACACTAAGTGCGCCAATGATTTTTGGGACGATTTGAACATATTAAAACCCTATGCCTATACCGATCTATACCATTAATCTATACCACAGTAATAATTTTGTTGTGAAAACATGGAAACAAAGGGTGACCGAGTTTCGACCCCTAAGTAAGCATATTACCAGACAGTCGCATGGTTCCATTGGCCCATATTAAGGTGCTTGCGCCAATTCCCGCACACATGTGAAGTATAATGCGAGCACGGTGGACGGATTCTTGGATTCATCTGGCGATGATGTTTGGTGGCTAGGAAATCCCTTGTTATAAATGGGTATTATAAATGACATGTAATTATATATATATATATATGTAATTGGCATTATTATAATTATAAATGTAATTGATAATTCATATCCCTTATTATTATATTTTAATTGGTAATCATGGTAGTTATAGATGGTAAAATCATTCATGAATGGTGGATTTTCTATTGCCATGTTTGATTACCAGAGGTTGGGGAATGTTACAGATGGGGCTAATTGCCACTCATTAGGGCTGGTTGCTTTAGATGGCTTTCGATGTGACCATATTCCATCCTGTTTCAAACAGCCCCGGCAACTTTGTTAAACACCACACCATTGTTCACACGGGTCGACTGTCGGGCAGGATCGCTCTGTTTCTATTGTGAGCCTGTCGCTGGCACTTTTACCTTCGGAAGAACTGAAGTGTTGATGGTGCCATGGCCATGATCTGCTGGGGTGCCCTGTTTCTTCCGGGGTCCCCGTTTCCATTAGATTATATAACCATATTTGACAATATATATATATATAGATATATATATATATATAACTATTTGTATATGTACTTGTACTAATGAAAATAAAGAGGTCGCTTCACAAACTAATTATGTCAAATCTTTTCAAGTATTACCAAACAAAGGACTTCGAAGCGTTCCCTAATAGGAAGATAACTACCCTGCTGATCTCTGCTGTAGCAACCAAAAAAGACGGCTGAATTTGAGGCCCCTACTGAAAACAACCAAATGCCAAAAAAATACGGCTGAATTAGCCTCAAAGACATTTTTTGGAGCATATCGTTCAAATTGAAAAGCCACCTGATCCTGTTTCTTTGTTTGGGGGTGTTTAGTAATAGTCGGATGAAGGGTGCGTTTGAGAATGGGGTATCCTCCCAACTGGGAGTAGATTCAGGGCTACCCTTTTGGTTAACTAACTATGCCAAATCACAACTTTTAAAAGGTAAACCAACTTATACTGTATATCCAACTATAAATGGACAGTTTTTAATAGTTATGGTTATGATTAGTTTACTGGAGGGTATTCTATTTTCAGACAAAAATGGATGGGACAGGATTTGATATAGATAAGCTATTATTGTACACAAGTCAGAAAGGTGCGCTGAATGAAATGGTGCCTGCTATGCGTTCCACTCTCTATTTATGGCACGATTCTCGCAACCAACATGCACAGAAACATGATTTTTCGAGAAGATGGATGAAGATGGTGGATTCAAACAATTGTGCTGTTTTACCAGCCAGGTCTCCAAAGCTGGTGCAATCTGAGATGCTACTGTTATGGCCATTCATTAGTTAGAACTGGTTCTTTCTTTGGGATTATACAGTCTTTGAATGGGATTTTGTTAGTACTTACAACTGGTATTTCGGACCATAACCGTAGGGATATTTGATGTTGAACATCTCCATCTTGTCAGTTGATGCTCCTTTGGGCATGGCACGGTCGAGGCGGTGCTCCTAGTGTTTCTGCTTGCGCTCTGGCGTTCGGGACGTCAACCCTGTCGACGCTGGTTGCGGAGTGGATAAGACCTGTGGACTTACAAAATGATCGGGGATATAATGGTGATTTACTGGTGATTTAATAGGAGTTACTGGGATATACCCTCTGGTAAACTAACATAACTATGGAAAATCACCGTTTTCTTATGGGTAAAGCAACTATATAAATGGCAATTTTTAGTAGCTAATTATGTTAAATTACCAGGGATAAATCAGCAGTCAGCAGTACCCAGTGGTATTTTAATATGGCTCCGGAAAAGCATAATTTTTTGACAGGGACACATTCATCTATAAATGAGCACTTTTCCATGGCCATGTCAAATTGTAAGAGGTTACACATGGCACAAAACATGAAACAGATTGGAGAAATCGTGATAAATCAATATATATATATATATTTTTTTTTTGGCAGAAACTGATATTGAGGGCAAGCGTCACGATTTGATGGGGATAGTGCAATATGGATGGCAATATGTTGTTTTGCTTCCTCTTTAGATTTCACTGTAGCAGTGTCTTTGCTTCTTTGCCTGTTGGTTTTTTTTGCCGCATTTGTGTCGGTTGCATTGTTGTTTTTTTTGTGCTTCTCTTTTTTTGCTTAGCTTGCTTTTCTTTTCTTTGTTGCTTGTCCACTTTTCTGCTTGTCGTTATTGTTTTTGCTTTTTGTGTTTGTACTTTGTGTTTGCATTTCTTGGCCTTTTGCACCTTGAGTAGCTTTCGCACCAGCACCAGCAGCAACAACAGCACCAACAGCACCAGCAACACCAGCAACAACAGCAACAACAACAACAACAGCAACAACAACAACAGCAGCAACTACAGCAACAGCAACAACAACAACAACCACCGCAAGAACAGCAAGAACAGCAAGAACGGCAAAAACAGCAGCATCAACAACAACAACAACAACAGCAACAGCAAAAAAATCTACAACTACAACAACAAGCACAACCACTACAACCACTACAACCACTACAACAACAACAACAACGACAACGACAACGACAACATTGACAGTAACATTAACATCATCATCAACATCATCATCAACAACAGCAGCAGCAACACAATGAAACACATCAAGGACCAAAAGAAACCACAAGAAAAAGGAGAAAAAACGCAACAGACAAAGGGGCAACGCAATGTTGAAAGAACATGAATGAGGGACAACAAGACAAAGAATAACATAACAATGGAACTAAGGAACCAACAAAGAGGATGACCAAAATAGAGACCCCAGAATTGACCACAACAAGAAGTGCAAGGTAATGATGGCAACAAGAACAAAGGAACCCGTTTTGTTTTCCTTTAGAAAGGGGGTACTGGGCCCTCTCCTCACCCCTTTCCAGCGCAAAACAAGAGCCAAGTGATACGTACTTGCATATGTATGTATATGATACATATATTCATATAACCGGTCATTTGAACATAGAATCGTATGCCAATTGCAAATTAACACAACAAAAGATGAATAACAACTGCGAAGTGAAGCAATACCACAACAACTGGCACCAGTCGCGATCGCACTGCAAATGAGACGCCCCATGGGTGGCTGCGGTGCTCGCCTCGGTCAGTCTCACCACTGGAGATGGAGATGGAGAGAGAGAGTTCCACGACATAGAGCATACACTGCACATGACAGGTTCCAGCTACAAAATATTGCAAACACCATGCGCATCAAACATTTTCGCTTCGAAATGTGCAACAATCATGGAAACGAGACCCTCAAATGGTGCAATTAGCCTATAAGTGGAAGGTTCCAGCTCCCAAATTGCTGAATGCACAATACAAGCGAGGTCTTCAGCGCCAAAACTACTATGCAAATGCAAAGTCTTGGTTCCAAAATGTTGCAGATATCACCAGATTATGAGATTCCATCTCCAAAATGCTGCAAATACTACCACACACAAAAATGAGAGGTTCCATAAAAAACCTGCAATTACCGTGCGGAAAGGAACACAAGAGCAAAACAAACAATGGAACTTCAAACAAACAATGTAATTTGCCCCCAATAATTTCTCACCCTTACACGGCCTGACAAGATGGCATAAGTTGGTGGAGATATTGCTGTCAGCCAATCTGCTTAAACCTCCTGAAACTCTTTTAAAAAAACCCGCAAGACTTGTAGTGTCTCATCATTTGTTTTGCATTTGCAGCTGGTTGCTCGCTAATGTATTACTGTATTACTAATGTATACAAATCAACTTCTTTGTGGTTATATGTAAGTAATTTCTATATGACCAATTTGTCTAAAACATGTTATCAGAAGTTTGGCACCAGTGGTTGATAATTCATGTAGATCTACAAAGAGGGCCTCCCTGGATAGCTAAGTTGGTTTTTAACTCCGATAACTATAGTGTATGATACTCACAACTATAGTTCATGGGGTTTATAACCAACAAACATAACTGGGGGGGCCACATTGTATAACCATTATATATGTATATAATCATTCGGAATCAGCAAGCTATATCCCACTTAAGTAGTTAGCAGCTGGGGTTATAATCAATCTACAAATGGGTTAGTCCAGGTGACCGCATGGATCACCATCACGATAAATCACCATAAGATCATTAATAACTACCTAGACCAAGCACCCTGGATTTGTTATAAAATACCCGAGGTATTGAGCGCCGGAATTTTCGAGGCTTGGTCGCTCTAGGTATGTGGATCTAATGGTTTTTATCGTAGCCGGCATCTTTTTCCATCGCCGTCCGAGGACTCAAAGCGACCTTGCGCTTGCCGCGGCGAAGTGGGGACCAGCACCGCGCCATCCGTGGCTCGCCGTCCGGGGTGGCGTAACCCGCGGTTGGGGATATGATGGTTTCCTAAAATAGAGGTGCCCCCATTTGGGTATGGATCAATACCTATTAATACCATTTTTAGGGGAATGAACATCAATTTACCAGCTATTTTGATGTTCACCAGGGGTACAAGGTTTTGACACACTGCCATTTATGGTTGATAAAGGAAAATCTCAATTTAAATTGGATGATAACTAGGGGTAGCCCTATTTTAGGAAACCCCCTATACGATGAGATATAACACACTTTTTATGGTATATTTTTGGAGCGGTTTAATGCGATATTATGGCGATTTGTATGGTAGGAATTTATGTATGATGTTTCAATTACTGTACGTTATATTTATCCATAATAGGAACGATCATATATACCTCATTGCGACCTCACTGGAACAATAATTAGTACATTTAAGTACAATTCAGTGTCCCAAAATAGCCTCATTTCCCGTTTGTAATATAGTACAATTTACCCAGATAGATTAACTAGTACTAATAACCACTAGCAGGAATTCCAAGTACTATATTAAAGCCAGTAGAAATAAACAATCATCATTGTAAATGTTCAACATTATTTTCAATGTAAAAGAACTACAGGAATTAATAGTCCTGTTATTATGTTTCAAACATGTCATATCCATGGTAGGAATTATCACAGCAGCAGGAATTATCATAGGTTTAACGTAGTGCTACTAATCATTAATGATATAACTTAACCATGGTACAAATGATCAGATAGATATCTAGGGAGCAATAGGATTTAGTAACTTGATATAGTAAGAAAGATTCTATTCATAGTAGAACCATAATAAAAACAATGCAATTTAACATACTACTACACCTTCATGGCTAATAGTGTAGATCACCCCATTTTTGACCATAGCATAGTAGGGCAACTACCGATGGATTAATAACTTTATAGTTCCCTAAAATATTTCATGGGTTGTCACAACTGTGTAGTAACGTTGTGGAGTTTATTGACAATGGCGTAGGGTCAAAATTGATGGGTATATATGGAAAAAACAACTCCGAATTTTCTTGTATAACCCTTTCGTTTGGTTCTATATGCAGGTATAATTGACTGCAAGTGCACCTCTTCGTTAAGGATACCCCCAAAAAAAATGGAAACATGTGGGATAATCAGCAACAAGATAACCCACCGGTCGTCCCCGATTCGTGGGTTATCCCACCTATACTATCCAGTTAGTGGAGAGAAGCACCACTGATTGTGCGTTGTGGAGTTGCAAGCAGCATCATCAACGGCCTAACTTTGAAAAGGTTCACTTACAAACGGGATAAGGTGGTAAACCCAAACCATCATAGATAGACCTTCCCCAAATGATAGGTTTGCTGTTGGTTTTAGATGGTTTTTGCACATTAATGCCACGAATTGAGGACTTGCGCTGCCAGTAAACAATATTCTCCGTTCAACCACCAATGGCCAACAAGAAATGGTGATACAACATGATACAACAGATGCATGAAACTAGAGAAGCGGTGAATATTTGGTTTAACAGCATTTTAACATTGATTCCAGCACAACAAACATGTTAGCAACAAATACGGTGTTGAAGCATCAAACACCACGGGGTAAACCAACTGGCAAACGAAAATCAATAGGGTCCCATCACGCGTCCATCCGTTCCAAGAGACACCTTGGGACTCCTTGGTGTTTTACAGTCTTTTCTCTTTGGGTTTGTTTGAATCTACGGTATACCCGGTATACCCCTTATTCACCGCTGGTGGGTCATTTTTAATTTTTATCTAACCAGAGCCACCTTGAGGGTTGATCATGGCTGTATAATTCGGGGGGTTGACGGCATGGAGTCGCACCATGAAGCCTCCAATGTGGCCATCAGGCTCCATGGGTCGCCACCCTAAAGGGGTTCAGGCACCATTTTTATCCATTTTTGGGATGAGCCATATGATTCCTCATATGAGATGAATGACCATCGGACTATATTATATACTACTAATATAGCAACATCCCTGAGCTTGTTGAACTAAACATTGGTAAACCTGGTTCATTCCCATGGGATTTGATTCTTTCTGGGAGCTCAGGCATGTTTACGTCAATTGGGATGATCCAGCCTTCAGCGGATGTTTCAGCTTCCCACTTCGGTTTCACATCTTCAATTCCCAGAAAGGAAGAAAACATGGAAAAGCTTGCTGTCAAAAGAATATCGTAAAATTATCATTCTACTTCAAAGTATGGGATGTGACTTTCCAAAATTTGTCCCATATGTATCCATATGTCAATATGTTTTGAAAGTTTCAAAAAAATCCACCAGCGCCATGCCGCTCTGGCCCTGCTGTGATGCTGGTCCTTGCGTTGCAGCCCGTGTGCCGCAGAAGTTGGGAGCTGCCGCGGAGGAACCAGCCGAGGCAGCGCTGGAGTCACTGGAGACTGGGATCGTTGATCTCTGGGCTGGTACAAGTTGAATGTAAACATGCAGATTCTACCGGTACATATGTACATATATCATATACCATAATATTATGTATATAAATTGAGAATTTGAATACCTTTTGATTTTATCTGTGGAAACCATGGGGGATTTATATCCAATGAATTCTCACACTTTGTCGAAAACAAGGTGGATGACTTGCCATGACAATAAACCAACGCAGTTTGGGGGTACCCCCATGTTCAGAAAATTGTTACATAGTTATTCAATATATTATATATTTTAATCTATCAATTGATTTTACTTTAACCCAACGCGAACTATGTTCAAGCGGGTTGCAACTTTATGACCAAATTAAACCAATCACTTTGTATAATCGGTTTAGCTGCCCTGAGCGACCAATTTTTGCCTTTCACTTTGGCAAAAGTAAGGGACTAGCCGCTACTGTTTTGTCTAAACAAGATACAGATAGTCTTTAGCTGGTTTGTCAAATTTTCCCACTCAGATATCATAATTTTAGCTGGTAATTCCTCTATTTCTCACCCATCAAAGACGGTGACACTCAAAGAATGCGCCACGCCTGGCGCAACGGCTTGCTGGGAAAACCGCGCCACGCCGAAAAAGGCATTGATCGAAATCCATGGGTGTTCCGCCCCAACCAAATCAGCCCAAAAATGTTCTAAGGTTATGAACCTCCATCAACCCTTATGAATGGGGCCTATCAAGCTCCAACCGTTGCATGAACGAACTTGCACGACTGGTGAGATGTTAATCTCCCTCATGAAATTATGGTGACTTTAATCCCTGAGAAGTTGGCAGATATTTGTAGAGTAGTGGAGTTTGGCTATGCAGTGGAATTGTTGACGAGAATCCATCGCAATTGTTTTATGGAAGGTACGACTATCTTGGAGCCAGGTTCCCAGCCTTTTTCGGCAAGTCACTAAGCTATAAGTTGGTGAACATATCATAATATCTATGTTGAACCATGGTTTTGGATGTTTTTGGTAGATACTATATATATATATTTATTTATTTATTTAATGATGAATATAATTGTTTGAATCTGTAATCATGGTGTTATAAACATGTATAAACCAACTGACATAACGGGGGACCACCTCGAATGTTTCGGGGATAGCCACCACGAGTTGTGCCATGAGTCGTCGCGCCATGTTTTTCGATCGACCGAGGAAGTGCAGGTGCATGGACTCGCAGCCATGACTCCATTGTTCCTCGCAACGGTGGTCATCGGGGTGGTTACCGGCGGCTCTTTCATACGAAGTGGGTTTTGCAAAATAACCTATAGTTGAGTGATTACAACCTATAGTTGATTAATGATAACCTGTAGTTGAGTGACTATAACCATCTATAACCTATAGTTGATTAATTATAACCTATAGTTGGGTGATTATAACATAGTTGATTAATGAAAATCTAACTGAAAACAAAGAAACACTTGGACCCTTAGCTCCAGTTGGTTCACACGTCGAAGAGTCAGCATGTTGCTCCTTCAAATTTGCCTGGACACATGGTCCAAGGGAGCTTAGCTAAGCACCCAATGGCATATAAATGCTTTATTGTTGTTTGATTCAGCCTCGCCATATTGTCAATGGGAATTTCAGGATCCTAAAATGGAGATACTGTACCATATAAGACCATATTTTGTGGGGATATTCCCTTACATAGGCCTTACATGGGCCTTATATATGGTAGGTACCTCCAATTTAGGTTCCTGAAATGGCCATTGATATTGTAGCAGACTATGTAGCCGCCATACACTGACGTTGTTCTGTCCTCTTGTGATTTCTGCTTTTTCAAGGTTCCATGCCAATTTCATGGGGGCCCCTCACCCCTAAAAGTTCCACCCAGCAATAGGGATCTACTAAGCCTCTCCTGGTGCTTGATGGTGGTGGTAAAGAATCTCAAGTCCTAGTCAAGTGCTTCGTGTTATTTATAATTCATTAGACGCCATAGGGGTTGACGTTGCAATGATATAGTATGATATCTAATAATCTAATGCCCCATATATAATATACATATATAATGTACATATATAATATACATATATATAATATACATATATAATATACATATATAATATACATACATACATGCAAACATACATACATACAGACATACAGACATACAGGCATCCAGACATGCAGACATGCAGACATGCAGACATGCAGACATACAGACCTACAGACCTACAGACCTACAGTCCTACAGGCCTACAGGCCTACAGGCCTACAGGCCTACAGGCCTACAGGCCTACAGGCCTACAGGCCTACAGGCATACAGGCATACAGGCCTACAGGCATACAGACATACAGACATACAGACATACAGACATACAGACATACAGGCATACAGAAACACAGACACACACGCACACACGCACACACATACATACATATAATACATACATATAATACATACATACATACATACATACATACATACATACATCCATACATACATACATACATACATACATACATACATACATACATACATACATACATACATACATACATACA
>Ga0126342_10006466_pt1 | contig 20773 bp, 18 predicted proteins | sample Cyp1metagenome_FD_92528 | JGI IMG/M metagenome (GOLD analysis project Ga0126342, IMG submission 92528) | Coral microbial communities from Lord Howe Island, Old Settlement Bay, Australia - Cyphastrea 1 metagenome | ecosystem: Host-associated > Invertebrates > Cnidaria > Coral ...
CAGGAAGTCTCGCAGAAGTGCTTCGTTTTTGATGTTGTCAACTTCGAAAAATCAAGAAGTCTCGCAGAATTGCTTCGTTTTTGAAGTTGTCACGTGCAAACATTGAGGACGTCTCGGAGAATTGCTTCGTTCTTGATGATGTCAACTTTGAAAAATGAGGAAGTCTCGCAGAATTGCTGCGTTTTTGATGTTGTCAACTTTGAAAAATGAAGAAGTCTCGCAGAATAGCTTGGCTTTCAAGCTTGCAGATAGACAGGTAGATAGATAGACAGACAGAGAGATAGATAGATCGATAGGTCGATAGCTAGATAGCTAGATGCACAGTTAGATAGACAGATGAGATAGATAGAGATAGATAGATAGATAGATAGATGGATAGATCGATAGATAGACAGATAGACAGATAGACAGATAGACAGATAGACAGATAGACAGATAGACAGATAGATAGGCAGATAGACAGATAGATAGACAGATAGACAGATAGATAGACAGGTGGACAGACAGATAGATAGATAGATAGATAGACAGCTAGATAGATACATAGATACACAGCTAGATAGCTAGATAGATAGATAGCTAGATAGAAAGATAGATAGATAGCTAGATAGATAGACAGATGGATAGACAGACGGTAGGCAGGCAGATAGGCAGGCAGGTAGATAATCAGAGAAATAGAGAGAAAGAGAGAGAAAGATAGAGAAAGAGAGAGAAAGAGAGAGGAGACCTCAACCACCTTTCGGTCCATCAGTGGCTTCGCTTTGCCATCCGTGATTCCCTACAACCAACCTCTCCTATAGGTTTCCTATTTTTGAAACTTCCGCCACCGCCTTGTGCGGTACTACTGGTATAACTGTTACCTGACTACGGGGAAGTGTTGTAAGTTGTAAGATGCAACCTTTTGTTTTCAATTCAAAGGCCCAAGTACCCCATTCCCGACAAGGGTCATATTGCCCTGTGAGTTGTAGTTACTGTGTTTTTTTTACATAGTGAATAATGGTGATACAGTATTACATCTGTTTGCTTTGGTGCAAATTCTCCAAGGCAAGGGTGCATCTTGCAGCGCCTTGTAATGTTTTTTCGCGCCGTCGCCGGCCTTGCCAGGATGCATGCAATTTGCAAGAGCAGCTCACATTTTTACCACCACAGGTGGAAGATTTTTTTCGTCCCCCAGCCATGCAGCAGGCCTTGGGGTGTTGCTTTGGGGTGCTGGGGCTCTAAGGGTCGGCAACTGACGTGAAGATCTGCATTCAAAGGTGCCCGAAGAAAGTCCCTTCCATAGCATTTCCGAAGGTTTGCCAGTATTCGACTAATGATGATGTTCGAAACTTGAACGGGGGCCTTGGAAAGCCCCATGATTTATTTGTTTTAAGATGCAAGATTCTTCAGCCGTCAAAGCACACCCTAAGTTTTGGTCAGGGACAGAGTCCGAATGACTTCAAACATGTTCAAACAATTTCAGGCATACCTTGAATGACAGCTCCCATGACAGGCCCTAAGCCTGGGTACCATGGATGCCGGGAACCGTACCATCAGTACCATCACAGCAGCTGCAGCCCGTGCAGCCCGTCGTTTGGACCTTTCCAGGTGCTAATGCTTCTTCGCAACCGTCGCGCTTGCGCTGTGCACGGCTGCAAGGTCAGTTGGCCAAGGGTGGGGAGCAGAGAGGTATGCACTGGGATCGACTCAGATCGAGCGATGGAAACATGGACCATGGACAGCCTTTGATGGTAAGATGGGACTCTCCAGATCATTCAAGATCTCACATGAGGTCGCCACAATATGGATGCGTGATGACATCTCCATGTTGAATCTTACGAAGCCATCCTAGGTTCCTTCGGCATGCCCTGGTATTTCCCATACCACCCATAGGATTGGTTGTTCTTTTACGCGATCAACAACATCTCACAAACACGAACCCAAAAAAAACAACAGACCAAACATTTGCACCAGCCATAGCTATCATTGGTTCTCCACTTTCTAATGTGACCTTGACGGATACCGTGAAGTGATACCCTGCCGATGTTAGTGGTAAATGTCAGGGCATCGGCAAATCTGCTTTGGGCATCGAGCTCGCTCGTTTTGCAGCAAGCCCTGGAAGGCTGGTGGACGGTTGGAGAAGTGTCTTCAAAGTTATTACATGCGTAGAAGGAGCAAAAAACCTTTGCAGAACGAACGAAGCTGAGTGTAATATGTTGTCAGCATAGTTCTCGAGCACATGAAAACTGCCAGCTTTAAGTTGTTTTTTTCCGCTGGAATGTCATGCACATAAATGTGGAAGGATGTCGCAGATACTTCATATGTTGTTGATTTTTGGTGCAGTACATGCAGAGTCATTTGATATCATGGGATATCATTTGATCATATAGTTGGCCATCTCAAACTCATTTGCTGGAGCCAGTTTTGGCAGAGGCTGTTCTCTGGCAACGTCCTGCACGTGAGACTGGAAGACAAGGAGGAAGCTTTGACGACGATCAAGGACTGCATGGCGCCATGTGCTGCAGTTGTTTCGGATGATACCTGTAAGGTCACCATATGTGTTTCGGATGAAATATTTACCCTCTGGTAATTTAACTGTTTGCTATTGAAAATGGCCATTTATAGTGGATTTTCCCATTAAAAATGGTGATTTTCCATAGTTATGTTAGTTTACCAGATGGTAGAACCCAGATTTCTGACTGGAACATATTGGAACAGCACTGACTAGGAAGTGAGTCTTAGCGCTTCCTAAATTGAAACGGGATCGGCATGAAGTGAACCCATCACAATGTATTCATGTTGGGCACTTGGGCCTTGGGTAGAATGCGCTTGCGTGCTGCAAATCCGCTGCTTTCTTCCTGCTTTCTGCACTTTTGTGTCTGATATCCATGCGCAGCCGGGCTTCTTATCGTTGCAGAGTTGCTTTGTTTGGATGGCCACCAGGGACTCCGGAGGGACATGTGCCCTGCATCTTTTCCACCCGCTTCTGAGCTTCACCACGAGGAATCTGTCGACTTTTTCGCGGCGAGGTGAAGAGACGGGTAGGGACATTTTGGGAGAGTTCTATGGACGTTGAGACCTCGGGACTGTTTACGTTTCACATACTCATAAGATATCATAAGATAACTGCGGTAACGACATTTAAATATAAGCTAGTATTGAAATATACGGTTTACTGAAAATGTAGTTCCTGTATTTAACATGCTAGTTATATAAGTGATTTCACGTTCAAATGCATTCCACACTGTCACTGTCCTTGATAAGTCCTAAGGAAGTCCTTACGTCCTGGCAATGTATTCAGATCCATTTGGGTTATTTGGGTTTTGTGGTCTTGATATGTCTTGATTTCGTTTCGGTGCCGACTTGACCTGGCAGGCAGAAGCAATGCTTCTTTGAATCTGATGGCAGAAACCCCGTGGGTCAAGCAAGCTGCACGGTTTGGCAGTTGCAACACCTCGAAAGGCTGGACAAGGGAGCTGGTATTTGATCCTCTAAAACGCACATAGGCCTCCTATCGACACGGATTACAGGTGGACTGAAATTCATTTATTTTCTTCTTTCCATCTGAAAGCTTGCAGGTGCAGAGCACATGCCCCGATGCTGCTGGTTTTGGATGATGAGTGCAATGCTTTGGAAAGCAAGCCTTTACGCAGTGGCTTGGCTATATTTTCTTCAACGAGCAGGAACATTTTCATACATGCTCCATAGTCTGTGATCATTGCCAATTTGGTATCCTTCCACTGGCAATCCATATTTCATGGTTCAAACTGTCAGTCAGTCAGTCAGCGTGCTGCCAATCAGTGGTGGAAATTCATCTCCTCTGCGCGTAAATAAAACATGGGACCCAAAGCATCCCAAAGCAAAACTGTTACGAAAGAAATCTGGCCAGCACTTTCAAGATCCCGATCCAATAATATTCCCAATGCCACACTTCATTTGCCAGTACCTTCATTTCTTGCAGACACCATACGCATGCTGAGTGCTGGGCAAAACCTCAAGGTTTAGAGGCAACCCAAACTGATCCAAACGGCCTGTTTGTGGGGATTGGGGAGTCCACAATGTTGTGCTTTGACCTTTCAAATTGAATTTGCATGCCTTCAAAACATAGTTCAAGCCAAAGAATTATATAAAACGTCGCCGTTGGCTAAACCACTGAGGTCTGCTGGCCGAAGTGCTCCGCAAGACCCACCGTTGCTCAGAGGGTATGTAGATGTCGGATTTGACTTTGGAAATCACCAGGTTTGCCGCTTTAATATTATCAATTATCCCAGTATATCCCAGTGCTTTTGGTCTCTTTTTGTTTTTGGAAGGAAATTACAGGCCATCTATGTGTTTTGGCTGGGATCTTGCCTTGGTGTTGAACCACCCGCAACGTCCAGGTTTGGCATTGCTCCTGTGCAGCCCACAGCCTTTGCATGACTCCTTGGGTTCCACCAAGGTAGTGAACCTTGGTGGCACCAATGGGACACTCAAAGGGAAGCGCTTTTTGATATCTGTTGATCCTCGGAGCCTTAAATGTGGCAGACCGGAACAGGATGTCATTTGTGATGGTCCATCAAGGCAAACTCTGGTGATGCATTAATATGCATTATCAGACGGATCAGACGGCTGAAAAAAGAACAATAACGCCAGGTATCGCCAGGTTGACATTGGTTGACTAGGTCATCATGGGTCATCATGGGTCATCATGGGTCATCATGGGTCATCATGGGTCATCATGGGTCATCCCTGTGCGGATGCGTGCCTATTTGGATAGTGCCAAAGAGACACAGGAAGTGGGTTGGCATCGGGATTCCTCCATGACACAGGGACGGAAATTCGTTGAATTCTCTACTATCCTTCCAGATATGGCCTGTGTATGCATGCGTCATGGTAAGTCACAGGAACCTTCCATTCTGAAACCATTTCGATTGCACACGCTCCTCAAGGAATATCGAACTGACCGGCTTGGATGCGTCACGCAGCGCTGCGCTCTTCTTGCGACGAGTACATCGGCCCCTAGAACCTTCGGATTTCCTCGCAGCTGAGAGCTTGTCCGAGGCTCCGCTGATGGTTTTGTCACGTTTTGTCGAGACAAGAAACATAAGAAACGCCTCAAAAAACAATGAAAAAATGAAGATAACGAGTGTAATCCAGTGTAATCCAGTGTAATCCAGTGTAATCCAGTGTAATCCAGTGCACTTGACTCATTTGCTTTGACTACATGTCAAAACAAAAATGCCGGGGCCACGAAGGGCTGGTCCTGCAACTTCTGGGGGATGAAATCATGCCAGGGCCGAGCCAGAGCACAATTGCGGCAAAGCAGTGAAGTGGCAAAGAGCCTCGGCAGCGAACTAGCATTGACTCTGTTTGACTCTGTCGGTCTCAGGTTTTTTGTTGTCCTGGAGTTTTATTCCCTGTGGTGCGTGGTTTGAATCAGACTCATCAGACAGTCAAGTTCCCTATGTAGAGGTTATTTTTTGAGTTAGTTAGTGCTCATTGATGTGGCATGGGGAATCTTGATGTCGTCTCCTCATGAAGTTCTGCAGTTGCACTTCTGACAGCGGAGGCTTCTGGTCGCAAGCCAGATACTGCAGCCTTTGGACGGCAATCCAGGCACAGAAAGATCAGAAAGAGGGAATGGTGTGCTGGAACATAGCACGGACGGTTTGAATTCTGGGGTTCTCTTCGCATGCTATGGAAACCCATCCGTTTTGTAGGATGGTTGCCATGGTCTCTAGCAGTGTGCATTCTGGTCGAGTAGTTTTAACTGTGCAGTTGCGGAGCATGTTCGGTTCAGAGCTTCGATCGCCTCAATTCAACACTTTTGCTCGCAGCCTTCAAACCCTGTTTCTATGTGTTTCTTATGTTTCCCTCAGCACTTCTGCTACAGTTGTTTGATCATCATTTAGACACCCTTCGATAACAACATTGATCACTGATGATCAATGGATCAAATGGATCAATGTATTGATAAATATGACAATATGTAGTTATTGATGTGTAATATATATATATATATATTAATATGATTTAATATGTATATACAGTACATGTATACATCAATGTGATTTATCCTGTGTTGATCCGTTGTTAGCGGTGCCAGGCCTCATCCGCCATTTGGGCTCTCGAGTCTTTCGCAGCGGTCCAGCTTTGCGGGACCTGGTGCAGGAGATTTGTGCCCAGGACAAGGACCAGGCGCCGAAAAATCCATGGATGATTTGGATGAAGCATGATGAAGCTTTGGTGAGTGTTAAAAGATGTTAAAAGCTCTACACGAATGGCAAGATTTGCAAGTGTTTCATGATGTTCATTCATCATTGTTTGAAAGATGAAAGTGATGACAATTGTATACAATTGTACCTTGTATATCTTTGGAGGGGTATTTTTTTGGATTTTTTTTGGGGGAGATTTTTTTTTTTTGTCCTGGTTCCGTAGCTTTTGGCTTTTCGCTTTTCGCTTTTGCTTTCCGTGGCTTTTGGTGGTATTTTTGGTATGTCAAACTTGCACACTTTTCAATACACTAGTTTGATTCGACTATTTATATTTATGTTTAAATTTATATATGGAAAATTGAAGAAAACAATGGAAAATTGAAGGAAACCATGGAAAATTCAAAAAAACAATGGAACAATTGAAGAAAACCATGAGACAATCGAAGAAAACCATGAGACAATCGAAGAAAACAACAATTGAAGAAAACCATGGAAAAATTGAAGAAAACCATGGAAAAATTGAAGAAAACCATGCAAATCATGGACAAACCAATGAAAACGATGGAAAACTCGATAGAAACCATTGAAAAAAAAACTGAAACCAGTCGAAAAATTGATGAACAGAACGAATGAGAGATTTTAGCTACAAAATGCAGCAAATGAGTGATTTTAGTTGCAAAAACCAAGGAAGGGAGCCTGGACGACCCAAAAAAAAAAATCGCACCCCATATTTTTGTATGGGGGTTCTTCAAGTGTTCAGCCGGTGTTGCACGTACGTTCACGAACGGATGTGCATCGCTTTCATATCATGTTCATTCATGTTCCAGCTGTTTCAAGTTCCACTGGTTTTTTGCTCAAACATGCTCAAACATGCTCAAACCATCTGGCTTAGTCCAAGAATAGGGTACCCCCAAATCCCGATGGTCGTCATATGATCATGTTCCCATCAAAATGGCCATGTTGATCCATAGGGTGTATGTCCAGGTCTTAGCAGCCATAGAACTTGACTGAGGGCCTACTGGAAGGCGCTGGAAAGTAGGCGGTCATATCGCATAGACGAAGGCGTGACGGACACCACTTGATACATTCATAATATATATATAGACGTATATATTACATCTGGGTAAATTATAACGACCTCACTGCGACCTCACTGGAATCATGATTAATAAAGGAAATCATCCCCAATTGGCCTTATTTCAGGATAGTGAAATATTATAATTTACCCAGATATATGTAGATAGAAGATGAGGATACAAACATATTATGATCACGACGAAACTAAAGATGTGTAACAATTGTATATTGTTGTTATTGTGTTAGTTATTGTGCTTGTATTAATATGATGATGTGACAGCTAGTGACCACTCACTTTAACAGGTGTTGCATCGGTTCAGAATGGTTCTCCTACAGCAAGTCCTTGATTTAATCTGCAGTGTGTCCGTGCGACCGATCAGCAAAGCCTTGGGCAACTGACTGTTGCTGCAAAGGAGTCTTCGCTCACTCGAAATTGACCTGTGTTTAAGGGGTCATGTTCCTCTGAGTGAACCACAAGTTAGCACTGAACATCGGGGTGCTGCAAAAGCTCATTTTATTATATATATATATGTGTGTGTGTATGATGACGATGACGATGACGATCATGATCATGATGATATTTATGTACCTTTTATTGTTTGCATTTGCAGTACACAGCATCCCCGCACTGCGAAGTGCATTGTGAGTACATGCAGGTGCATGCATGCACATACATGCATGGCTGTATACAGACAGACAGGCATAGATGCGTCGAATCGTACTGCACATACCATACCATTGCATGCCATTGCCTTGCATACCGTCGCCTTGCACGACCATTGTACCATACCATGTCATAGCATATACATGCATATACTAATTATACCACAGATACTTGTGTATTTGAATATTTTGAATGTGTGCTCGAATGTGTGCTTCAAGTCTAAGTTCACAGGTGTGCCGTCAATCTCATGGCATCCTCACTGCCACTCACATGTTCGCACCCCGGTCAGTGCAGATTCGCTCCTTCCGTACAAGTCGAAGCATAGGAGATAGAATTATACTGAGCTCCCAAACTGTTTTCTTCGACGAACTGTTGACATCCTGGTGGCATAGCAAACAGAGGAGCAGATCAGCATTGATCATGGTGCTCAAAGTTGATAGCAAGTCAATATCATATGTTCCTTTCATACACTTTCTGCTCCAATTCAATAGTTTCTTCACTTTCTGTATTCATATTCAATCTTCGTGAGCAGGTATTTGGAATTTAATACAGCCATCTAAGCTGGAAGAACCAAAACAGTCTGGGAGAAAAAGCATCAGACTTGCATATGAGATACTTTGAGACTAAAGGACCCGACAGGCCTGGAAAAGAATGATACATCCAAGGTAGCACTCATTGTAAGTGGTGTCTCAAGCTGCTTCAAAGGATCTCAGGTGGCGAAAGTAATAGGATGTAATAGGAAAATCAACGGTTCAAAGTGGATCAATGCTGTGATTGGAAACTGTTTGGATGCTCCTTCAACCCCAGACATCAAGTCATGAATAGTCATTGGGCCCTTTTGCAACCATTCTGGCTGTCAAAAACCGGGTTCCTTCAGGACTCAAATTCTGCTGCAATTCAGCTGCACACGCTGCTCAGCCTGCCAAGCTACATGCTGCAAGTCAGAGTTCATCTGATCAAGTCGGTTGGGAGTACCGAATCTGGAACTATGGACCCAAACCGGGGCTAGTCAATGCTAGTTCTGCAGAATACAGAATACCTGCAGAGTTGGTTGAGGCCATCAGCGGCCCCAAAGCGGCCACATTCAGTGTCAAGCAGGAAAAACTGGTCATTCTGAGGTCATCAGTGAAAGACTATTTCTGGTATATCCACCATTTACGGTACATGAATCATGAGCTCGTTACTCAGACCAGCATTCGATTTATTTCTGGGGGCAGTTACGGTCCCAAGGAGCACGGGAGGTTGAGCATCTTGCCTTGTGATGTGATGCATATACAGTGGCAGGATTTCGGATACAGTGAGGGAGCATGCTTGGTGAGAATTAAAGCAACATAGCACAATACCAAAAATGTTCTCATCCACCTTGCTCGATGGGTTTACAGTTGCAAGCAGACGAACGAGATTGCGAGATTGGAGGAATAAAACTCTGGTTGCTCATCCAGAGACGTGGCTTGCTCATCGAGGTCTTCCTCCCTTATTATCTTTATTCATGTTTTCCATTCCTTGTGTTTACTAATTCTCAGTTTTGATAAGAACATATTCAATGATGCATATTGAGTATAGTTGTTCTTCCAAATGTTGGGACTGCTCCCTTGCTGACCAATCTGCCAACCACGGCACCAACGCAGCCGTTCTGTTGAAGCCATCCCGTGATGTTGACTGGCATAGGTCATGTTGTTTTCATGTTGTTTTCTTGCTTCAAGCGGCTGTGTTCCATTTCAATCACTTTCGCCAGAGACAAGCTCAAGGCGATCTGCCCGAGACTTGCACGAGTCAGCAGCTTGCGACCTCCCAAGGGAGTGCAAGATCCCTTTTTTCATCTGCTGACGCGAACCGAAATGGACCTGAGCTCTGCTGGAACCGATGGGACAAGACTGTCACCCAGAGCGGAGAAAAATTCTGCAATGATTGCTGGGCCCTGGTTTTCCGGGAAAGATGGGAAAGACAAGATCGTAATCGATTCAATAGACTCAATAGATCCTGCTTGATATGGTTTGGAAATGTTTGGAAGACGGAGCTGGGCATTGACTAAAAGACAGCCATGGCATTAGCGTCTATGATCCAGTTCGTCAGATCGTCAAGATCGTCACCCAGTTTCCAAACAAAAGGAACACAAGGCCTATCCTGGGATTGGCGTCAATTTGGAGTGGTACTACAGATATCTGATCTACTCAAATCTTCTATACTCAAATTAACACTACAGTATTTTGCATGTAAAACCTGCAAGGAAAAGTGACATGGGTGGCTGCTGCCATTGAAAGTTTCCAGGCTGTTTGACTGCTTTGCAAAAAGAATAGAGAATCACAGTACGGAATTGAAGAGGCAACTAGCAATGGTTGCTATGCAACAGATGAGTACCATATATATATATATATATGTGTGTGAAATGCTCGAAACCGCGAAGGCTGTAAGAATATCATTGCAAGCAACTGTTTCGCAGAACCATTATTCTCCAGAAACTTCATGATATTTTCAGAAGCTTTTACCGTGTGCTTGGTTTGCCGAACTCAACTCCAAGCAATGGACTCTGGAGGTGCGATTTGGCTGTGCAGAGCTGCCAGTTTTTGGAAATGACATACTCACATCATTCAATCACAGGAGTAGAAACCATCAGCTTTTCGAGGCTGCGGGCTGCGTGAATGATCCGCGAAGGCTCTGATAATATTTGCTAGTTTGGGCATGCTTGCATTGAACGACAATCGCCAAAATAGTAGCAGCATTGGAAATACTAGTTTCGTTATACATGGTAATACTGATAGTAGCAACAATAGCCAGCTCGGCAACAACAAGAGCAATGATGTTAACAGTATTGACATGACCCACCAGGACACACCCGTGGGATGCAGCAAAGTCAGCGGTGGTTTTCAATTCCTATTCAGTTCCAAGTGTCGAGAGGATCTGGCCAGGCCATGTGGGACATTCTTTGATTATATGTTATATATGTTAATAAGATTCTTCTATCCTGGTTTTATATGTGTTTAATCGGTTCTATCAGTTTTACACTGCTGATCTACATTTAGCATATCCATTCTTTGCCTGTCTCGACCGTGTGCCTACCCCACAGGTGAAAAGCAAGAATGATATGGAGAACCGATGAGCGCCGCGACAGTGCATATCCCCAGCTCGGAATATCACAGCCTCCAGCCAAATTCAAGCTTTATGCAACGCTAAGGTGGAGTGGGTTTGGACATTTTTGGACCTTTGCCATTACAGTGTCAAATATGGGTCGAATCAGACCGGAAGCTCCGGGACAGTATAATAAGCCCGGGCCTTTCATTTTAGCTTGGCTTGCCCCTTACAGTAGCACTACCAATGTCTTACCGGCCCAGAAAACGATAAGAGTATAAACCGATAACGAGCTTATACATGTACATGTTCATGAACCCTGAAGATGGCAACCTGCACAGGCCTCCAAAACGATAGCAACACGATAACAAAACCGATAACAAAATATGATGAAAACGCGAGTGTTTGGGCGGATACCCACCTGACCGGTTTGAACATCTCACCTTTCGAAACTTTCGAAGGCCTGCATATTTGATAAATAGCGACGGAAAATGAAAGGACATGAATGCCAAATGAAAAGAACATGAAAGGAACATGAAAGGCAAATGAAAGGAACATGAAAGGAAAAGAATGCAAAATGAAAGGAACATGAAGGGAAATGAATACAAATTGAAATCAAAATGAAAGGCACATGAGAGGAAAAAAATGATATTTGTTTACTTTCGACCGTGGATGCTCTCACACCCACAGAAAGCTGGAAAAATCACATTCCTAGTACAGAGAGCCCACCGCCTGAGAAAACGATAAGAGTATTTTAAAAAAAACGATAATATTATTTTGGGATATTTAAAAAGACACGGGGTTTTCATACAATCCCAACTGGTGAATAGATTTACAAGCGAAAAATGTTCGAGGAAACGTTCAAGCTTTCGTAAATGCCAGTTGCGGGAACAGTTACTGTAGCACCTTGCTAAGACGTTCCACTGCTTCCCAGTGCCAAATTAAGCAGAGTAATTTGGAGTGTTGACCTGTTGCACCGCTGATTGGCAAACAAGGGTGGCTGGGACGATCCGATGTCCAAATATCGTCATCACCCAATTTGTGTTGACACGAATCTCCCGTTCAAACGAATTCCATCATTTACATCAAATTACACAAGAGTATAAGAATGTATAAGATGTTTGGCCGGTTCAGACTCATGAGCACGGCGACAGCACTACAGGCCCCGGTCCACCAAGCGCTCTCCCACGATTTCAGGCCATGCTGATCTTCGGAAGGAAGCGGAAGAGCCTGGAAGCACAGCCAAAGGAAATGGATAGACTGATAGAGATCATTTGCTGAATTTGCTGCTTGAATTTTGGATGATTTTGGGAGAAGTTTCTTCTGCAGCTGCAGATGGATCAAACAGATTCAAAGAGCAATAAAGTCCCAAACTACTTGTAGTGTATTTCATCATGTTCATCTCCATGATTATCATGATTTGTGCCAGCCATCCAACCTCGAATTGCCCATGGGCAAGTTGTTTGAAATCTTGGATAAACTGAGGTCCGCCACAAAGGATGGTGGATTTTTTGACTTCGACGAGCTGCCCGCTTTCAGTGGAGCTGAAGGCGAGGGTGGCCTTTCCGAAAGGACTGTGAACGGAAGAAGGTCTCCTGGGTTCCAACATCATAGAGGTTCAATGGGTTGATTGAGACATCCCAACTAAGTGTTGCAGTTGAGACTTCCCAGGATTTGAAGACCTTGAGACTTCCCAAGCTTTCATGGATTGTCACCCCACGGACGAAAATCCCAAGATGAAGCCCTGGGTCTGAAATCTTCCATGTCAGAGAGGTTCAAGCTGGCGAGTGCCCTTTTGATATCTCTGATAGCGATGTTCTCATGTCCAATTGGAGTTTCCAAAGACATAGACAGATCCGGGTTGTCCACAACACTCTCACATGCCAGATGGTTTGAGGTTGAAATCATACGAAAATCTCAGCCCCTGCAACAAAACTCGCAGACTTGTGGGATTGGCAAGAAACCTATTAATTATATGTTCGGAGTTGAGTTGTGCAGCTCGCTGATTCGGAGACTCATCCCTTCCAAATATTCTAAGTTGCATGCTGCTGCATGCTTCATCCCCAGGTCCTTTTCAATCCTTTCAGCAAAGCCCAATGTGCACCTCAAGGGTCCCTCAAGGGTCCCTCAGCTGTTTGGACAGGTCCATTGGTGGCAGAGAGACCCAGACCTGAGCAATTTATAGGATGATAAGGTTGTTTGTGTTGAACCAACAGAGGGTTACAGAACACTTGGCGCAAACTACCGGGGTGAATGTGAAAGAAATCTTCTCATCTCTGAAGCGATCGTACAATGGGATTCAAAGTTCCATCAATTTTGGTAGTCTGAGTAGTGCACTTAGAATTTGCTGCAGAGGTTAAAGAATGTTAAAGAGCAAATGGATGCAATAAGTGATATCTTGGAAGCATTAGTAGAATGGTTTCTGTTTCGTATGATGTAAGTACTTGTTTGCCCTTGCATAGTAGGCTTGGACTAATGCTTTTATTTGCAAGCCAAGCGCTTTCGTGTTTGAAAGCACATTCCTCACTGGACTTCTAGAAAGGTGTCATTTATCATCAAAGAAGATACCTGCTCTGTGCGAGAGGGCCAACAAAGCAAGCCAAAATCCGAATTCAGCTGAGGTGTTTCCAACTGGCACCAGTTTGAACTCAGCTTCAGACGCACAGGCCGAACGGGCAAGGCATCTTGCAGACCGAAAAGAGTGGATTTGGAGAAAGTGGTTTCTTTGTCACAAGAGGAATTCCAATGGTGTGTCACCAAGAGTAATCCGTGAAAATGTGACAACAATCCAGCCCTATGAGAATTGGTTGATGGTACCTTCTTCAAGTACATAAAAAGTTTTTGAGAGGCCCAGACCTTTGTTGAGCCATCGATCTATTCCCTTCATTAGAAAGCTCCGCTGGCGAGAGTTTGGTGACATGAACTGCGGGTCCTTTTGTTTCACCTGTTTTGCACCATTCAAGTACAGGTTCACAGAGAATCCATGATGACTTTGCATGTCCTATAGTAGCATTTTGAATCTATGCATGGCCGATGCACTTTGGAGTAGCACTACTGTATCAGTTTCGGGCCTTGATTCCGAGATGACTGCAGCCATCCTTTCAGCTGGCTAAGTTTGCCAAGAAGTAATGTATCATCCATATATGTCTATATTTATATAAAACATCAAGATATACCTGGTGCACAAATGACTTGTGTAAGCCGAGTTTGGCAAATGCAAATGGGGGCCAAGCCCCAACGAGTCGAGCACGATTTCCTCGCTCTACTGTTCCGAAATACCTGGGGGACCTTTTTTTGATTCTTCCTGTAGCTTCAGGGTACCATCCTCAAATGCTTCACGCATAGATTTGCAGGCACCTCCAGGAAAAACGGCTCAGGGCCACATAGTTTCCGTGTCTATTACATCAGCTCCCCCTACAAAGGTGACAAGATAAAATGATTTAGAAAAAGTCCAACATCAATACCATTGAATATCATAATATTCATACCAATAACATTAAGAGGTATTGAATATTCATACCTTTAGAGGTATTTAAGTCCATCATCCAATAATATTCAATAGCTCTTAAAGGTGGCAGCTCCGTTGCAGCGGCAACGCACTGATGGCCGACATCTCGCCGGCGTGGCTTACCCAGCGCCTTCCAGAGAAGGAGATCCTTGATGTGACGGTCCAAGACATGAGCGGGGCTGGTGGCCTCAACTGCCTCATGGTGCGATTCTGGGCACAAAAAAAAGAGGCCATTGGGAGCCACTAGTCACCCAAAGTCACCCAAAGTCACCTAAAGTCACCTAAAGTCACCCAATCTAAGAATATATCCGAATGTGTTTGGTAAAAACGAAACTAGCGAGAGTTCCAATGACATACCATGACATGTGCCAGGATAGAAGTGTGCAGGAGGAAAAACGTCAAGGGCGACAGAACCTTTCTCTTGGAAGCTCGACCCCTTCAAGAAGATCTCCAGCACGGAGAAACACTAGAAAACATATTAAGCAAGCCTGGGCAAAAGCTGTTGTGGACAAGTTGTGCCATTATGAGGTGCATCCAATGTCCACAAAATCATTCATTGCCATTGCGTACAAATAATGACCAATCTATACAAGATCACTGGACTAAGGATTGACCATCAAATTTGCTGATAACACAAGCGAGACAGTGGTGCTGAAGCGGATTCGTGAGAGCGGTTTGGAGAAAAGCCGTGAGCTGGGACTTGCCAGGGAGGCCAGGCTGAGATTCCTGCTTGCGTGTGGGCGTAGAAGGTGCTGAAGCTAGTAGTGCTATACATCATGTATCCAGAAAGGCACGTTGTGAGCGGCGGATGTCCACCTTTTTTGGTTAGACCTCAAGGAAACCATGTGCAGAAATCCATGCTCGCAGCAGCCTGTTCTGCATAGTAGGTACATCGATGAAAAAGATGATGATGAAATGGGTTACAATATGTCACAGTGGTTATATAGATAGATGAGAAAAGATGAGACGATATGGGATGTGATGGCATGCCATGGGATGGGATGGGAAAGATGGATGGGTGCATGGATCTAAAAATGGGTGGAACAATAGATACATGGATCAATAGATGGATGGATCAATAGAGGATGGATCAATGGATGGATGGATGGATGGATGGATGGATCGATGGATGGATGGACAGACGGACGGACGGACGGATGGATAGATAGATAGATAGATAATATTAGATTATTAGATAATGATAGATAAGATAGAAACAGAGGCGTAGATATTGGAGAATTGGAGACGGCATCATATGTCATTCGTTCGCAAGACTGCCTTGTGACAATTTTGTAAGAAGCTGAATCCAAGAGCGCTTCGGACATGATCAGCTCCTGCACTCGGCGGAGGCGCTGTTCTACAGTCAATTCAAATCTCACCCTACAGTGAAGCACATCCTTCCGACGGTGAGCTGCATTAGTTTAATCTGCGGGGTATGACAAAGCAACGCAGGGTGTTGCTGAATAGGGAGGTGGGCAGTGCAAATTCCAGATCAAACCTTTCATTGTTGTTCGTGTGGGTTTTAGCATCGAGAGGAGTGTTTCAGCAATCTTCAACATATATAGTTGATTCTTGCTTTAGCATAGTTGATTCTCACCCAATGCGCATTCACACAATATTCACAAGCCATTTGAAAGTGTCGACCCCAGATGTCGCTTTTTCTCAACCCTGCAGTGGAATTGCAGAACTGTTGGAGTTTCATGAGTTGCTTTACCCAGTTGATGCTGCAGCTATCCAAATGGCACTCATCAGAGGATGGGTCCTGGGAGCGTTCTACACACCGTTGGCCTGGTGTGGGGCAAGTGGGGATTGAAGAGGGGCCTAGATAAGACGTCCCTTACACGTGACCCTTGCGGCCATCGCGCCCACATACAGCAAAACAAGATGCGCTAATGTGCTTGCTGGGGGTTGCGTAACACAAACCGCTGCGCGCGGGGCATCCATTACTTCCAACGAGGAGGCCACACAAGAGACGTGAGAGCTGTGATGCAGCTTCTGCTGTCTCTGTTTGCTTGGTCAGGTTATGTCAGGTTATGTCAGGTTATGTCAGGTTGTTTTGTTGATTGCAAAAGCTTGGAGTTGAATCCTTTGAAGCATGTTTGCACATTTGATCTCTGTGGTCTTGTGAGTCTCTGCTGGAAAAGGTTCCGTACATGTCTGTGCCATGGGGGCAAGGGAAGTGGAAACAGTCTTGGGTATCCAGAGAACTCCAACCCCTTGGACTATATCAGGCGGACTATATCAGGCGGACTATATCAAGCTTATATGGGAGGTTCCGCAAGGGCTACCTTCCTAGGGCGACCTTCCTCGGGCTACCTAGTCATACCATGTAATGTAGTGCAAAGGAATGGAATGGAATGGAATTTAGTAAGTCAGAATATGTATGTACTCGTAATATGTAATATGTATGTATAGTCAGAATAAGCGTAGAGTACTTTAGTAAGGAGGGGCGCAGTTGTGCTGAGAAAGTGCACGAAACCATGTAAAGCGATGGGGCCCTCCAAAAAGCGAGAACTTGTATCTATATACGAGAATGCATTAAACTTGGTGTAAACCAAGCAAACATTGCTGTGTACCTTTACGCAATGCGCAAAAATTGATGAGAAAATTCAACCTGTAGTAGTGCCCGTGTTTGTGTTTCTTGCAGTTGCCATATCATTTGTTGTCCAAGGTGATTGAACCGTTGCTTTCTGCAGCCAGTTTGCTTTTTATCCCCAGGTCCCAAAGCAGTAGAATTAAACTAATGCAAACGACTTCTGAATTAAATCATGTTAAATCAATATTTCATATTTCTCTTATCCAATTCTAAGTTCTGTTTAATCTAATTTGTCCTCTCTCCTTCCTTCGTCTTCTTTTCTTGTTCCTTCCTTCCTTTTCCGTTGGCTTTTTCGATTTTCCCACGCTCTTCTTTCTTTTCCTTTCTTGCTCATCAAGGTGTTCTAAAAATAAAGCGACAACCAAGCGATTACCTTTTGTTGGAAAAAGAACCCGGACGAGGGATAGACTCATTTGATCATTTGATCCCATTGGCATTCTTGTCCAAAATACCAGACAAGCAACAAGAAAAGGAAATGAAAGATTCTCGCCAAAAAAAAACACAAGAACAAAGGCTAGCTGATTTTGGAACTCTTTGATGTATCTGGTTTTGGAAATTTTGATGAGAAGCAATTTCGCTGCATTTTTGTATTATTTAGTGCTGATCCGAAGAAAACAATGTAAAGCGATAGGGCCCCCAAAGAAAGCGATAACCTATATGTTTGCACCAGGCGTAAACAATTGATTTTGACGGCGGCTCATATTTAACCATATATATAATGAATTAATTAGTTACTCAATTAATTAGGTGTATACATATATATATATATATATTATATTCACATGCGTCTTCATGTTCTGTTTCATACTTATTCAAGTATTAATTCTTATTGAATAACATTACATAGGCGTATATAATTGCGAATGTTTGCGCGTCTTTCTTGCGGGACTTGAGGTGGATCCAAGATATTCCATGAGCCATCGGCCATCGGCTAAGGTGCTTCATGCCTGGGGAGATTTGATTTCCGGCCACAAAGAGATCATCATGGAGGACCTGACCAAAGGCCATTTCTGACCGGGTGCTCGCATCAAAATGTTTTAACAAAGGCTTAACAAAAATTATTCAAGACATTAACATCATAGGTCCCAATGTTTTTGTTCCTTGTATTTGGTCGGGCCATGGACAAACTAGCGACTCATACTGGCTCTATGTTGGTCGACAAGACACTAGGCTCATGCAAATTGAAGTATCCATCAAGCGCTTACGCGGAAAGGGATCGAGAATTTGGGCCGTTTCATATCACACACATGATACATGCCTCTGTGCTCAAGCCGAAGACACATGCTTTGATGCTTTGGATTTTGCAATTGTGGCGCCAGGCATTCAATGTGGATACTTCTTTGGACCAGGATCACCGTTGAACTGGGACAAGGACCTTAAAGTTGAAGATGTTCTTCATTTCAAACAAATTGTTGCTTTATGAGATGTTTTACTAGCCAGAGGCCAGGATTGTGGGTTTTACTGTAATTGTTTCGTTTTTTTTCTTGTTTTTTTCGTGTTCCGTTTTCGTGTTTTGTTCTTGTTTTTTTTCCTGTTGTTTATCCTCTTCTTTTGCACTGTTTGTGGATGGTGTTTTTTGTGTTGCTTCTTGGTTTTTTCTGTTTACCATGCCTTGTTTGATGTTTTGCTATATTTCTCCAATCCAGGCTTTCCAATTGCGACTGAACATGTCTGCAAAGCATTCTTGCAAGCTCTTCTTTTTTGGACTCCTCACCTTGCAAAGCGCTGCAGGTGCAACAATGTTGCTCGAAGCAGATGAGTCAACACAGCTCATTTGATTTATATCAGACCGTCCTTACTGGATTTGTTTGATGGATCTTGACGCTACATGCCCATGGTGTCCTTTCCCATTTCGATCTATTTCGATCCATTTCAATCATTTCGTGTTTGTTTGCGGTAAGAGGTGCTTCAAAATCTTCAAATTGACCAACTGGTGGCCAACATCAACGGCCAACATCAACGGCCAACATCAACGGCCTCCACCAGGACCTGGTGGCTGCAACTCGAGGTCTCACTGCAGCTCTGCCGCCTGTGTTTGTGGCCAAGCTGGCAGCTCGTGCAGCGGCACATTTGCATGCAGCATTTTGGAAGGACACCAATCTAAAAGGCTGGGGCGGCTGGGGCTGTTGAATATCGTGATGTCAGTAGAATGTCCCCTCGAGGTGGAGATTCTGACTTTGGTCGGAGTGCAGCTGTCAGTAGTCTAGTTGTGGAGGAGTTCATAGTGTGTCATCACTCATTGTTGCCCTACATGAACACGCTTCCCAAGTCTCTCATCACCCCTCACATGTTTTGGATTTTTTTGGAATAGTCCATGTATCATCATGTATTAATGTATCCATTTGTCGTTTTTGTCCTGTGTTTGAATGTCCCCTACCAGCCATTACAACCTCCCCCAAGGTGATTGGATTCGTGGCATCAGTTGGATCCCGGGCAGATCAGCGTCCAGCGGATATGTAGCATCCACAGCATCCACAGGCACAGACAGTCGCGGTGAAGACCTGTGGGAGGCTGGATGAGTGTGGATAAATGGCATCACATTTAAGATCATTTAAGTAATTTTAAGTATACTGTATCTTTGACATCATTTGATCATATTTTTTCAAGTTAGGCCTTGTTTGATTTGCATGAATCACACCTTATGTTGTTGCTTTGAATGACACGTTTTCCCTTGGATCCATCTTCAAGAAGTAGTGCCCGTAGTGCCTGTAGTGCCAGTGTATTTTCGATGCAGAACCTTGGAGGTCTATCAAAGGCAGTGCAGGGAAGACTGGGAATCCTTGGATTTCTCCACTATTTCCTGGGATCCTTGGACGCTTCGTACTTGTAGCATCTCGTAGCATCTCGTAGCATCTCGTAGCATCTCGTAGCATGTGCATTTCTGGAAGGATCCTGACTCCATTCAGATCGTTGACAGCATGTGTATGTACAGTATCTCATTCCAGGCGTGTTGCATTCTGCATTTGTGCAACCGGCTTTCACATCCTGAAAGGTCCTGAAAAGCAATATGACATGAATCAATACTATTAGCATGCCAACATGCATGTTTAAAGCCTCCAGGCGTAAGTCAGGTTTCAAGTTGGGGGATAGAAATTCGTGGACCAGATGAAATCATATGCAAGGATTGAGGAAAAAACAAAAACTTAGTCTAGCACAAAATTGTACAACAATTTCCGCAAATCTATACATATAATTATATATATAATTATATATATAGAGTGAATTAATATGAAGTATAATGATATCTAATGTCTGTAAATGGCATCCTCGATATCTCCTGGACGCGGTCCTCAAGATCCCCAAGGATCCGCAGCTGCGTGCCTGCATCGATGCGTCAATCCAGCGAGCCAAGCCCGACTCGGGTGACTCAGCCAAGGCGTTGACTAGGTTTACTGGGCTTCCACTAGGCATACACATGCTACTTTGATGGAGGAATATGGAGAGACCCTGAAACCAAAGTCCATCCCAACTCTGCATGTTGTCCATGGCGCTTGGTTTCAGGAAGGGATTCTTTGAGGCAGACTGATTGTCTAACATTGATTAATGTTTGCATCTGATTAGTGTGAGGGGGCCCCCCCCCCCAAACAATTTGAGGATACTCTATAACTCGCACTTTTTTTTGCCCCCCCTCAACATTTTTTTGGTCAATCAAATTAAGAAAGGATTTCAATTTACTTTCAATTGATTTC
>Ga0126342_10006467_pt1 | contig 20772 bp, 22 predicted proteins | sample Cyp1metagenome_FD_92528 | JGI IMG/M metagenome (GOLD analysis project Ga0126342, IMG submission 92528) | Coral microbial communities from Lord Howe Island, Old Settlement Bay, Australia - Cyphastrea 1 metagenome | ecosystem: Host-associated > Invertebrates > Cnidaria > Coral ...
CTCGCAGGTTTGAATGTTTTAGCGATGGAGGCATTCTAAGTGAGGCCAAAAAAAAGGCATTCTAAGTGGCACCGTTAAAAATTTCAACAAACATGGCGGCATTCTAAGTTTCAGTCCGTCACTCTATATATATATACATACATGATTTATGTAATATACATCTACCTCATTCTACATTTCTTATATATATATATATATGTAAACCCTCCTATCATATAACATAGCCATGCAACATGGCCCATGAGTTACGGTGAGTTACCAAGGTGGAAAGCCATCGCATCACCGAGCTGCTTACATCCTTTGGTCTCGGCGCCTGTAGTAGCTGGGACTGGCGATGGGACTGGGGACCACCATAGGGAGGGTATCATACTGTAGCGATTTTTAGCCCTTTTTTGCCCAAAATTTTTGGATTAACATTTAATTAAAACAGATTAAACCATATTAACACCAAGAAACATTTTTTGAAAAATATGGGGATTCAGCAAGATCAAACAGAAATATGTGGAGCATAGGGATGGACGGTGGATCCCATTGATCCCATTGGCTCGACGGAAGATCACCGATCACCGCGACGGTGCAAGGTCGCCAATTTTGTGAAGTCGCAGCACTGACCGTGTGCAATATGTTCCCATAAGAAATGCAGATTCAATGATATACAAATGGGAATATGGGTATGGGTCAAAATTAGGTACCCCAATAATTGGATGGTTAATACTAAACTAGACATTCACATCTGTGGTCCCACATCGGTCTTCCATTTTGACCCACATCCATATGTGTTGGGATAATCAGCTACAACCAATGTTTGATGATATATATATATATATAGTGAATTATATAGCATGATTTTCCCATAAAAGGGGATGGTCGTTCCCTTAATAAAGTTTTCAGAGAGGTTAATGTACACATTCTGTTTGGAATCACCAATGATTGTGGGATGACTACCCTCTGGTAATTTAACATAGCTATTGAACATGGCCATTTATAGTGAGTTTTCCCATTAACAATGGTGATTTTCCATAGTTATGTTAGTTTACCAGAGGGTATACCCAGTATATACCATATTTGACCATGGCACCTGTGATTCGATGATCATCATGACGGTGGTGATTTGTTTCTCCCTGGAAAATCTGAGAACTGGCGGAGGATTGCCGTCCAAGATACAGTTGCAAACTGAAATATGGTTTCTTTCCTTCATGATCATCAGTTCAGAGTAAACAGGCTCCTTCATATCCATCAACCGCTGATCAGACAAGCCCAAATCTGCTAAGTTCGGTCAGTGCTGAGGTTTCCTTGTCTTGATCACCATGGGAAAGAGGTTGTCCAGAGGTTTTGAGGAGTCGGATCCAAGTCCGCCAATTTCTGTTGTCTTCACTATTTAAGGAGTGCCGAAGCAAAAACAATAACAACATGGAGTTGTCACTTACTTATTGTTTGATATATCATTTGTATTTTCATTGTTGATACTTGTCAATTCCCAACTCATTTTTCTGCAATGTCGTACTGCAAGAGACGAAGAATCTGGGTTTTTGTTTAGGGTCTGAGCTTTTCAACTGAACTGTTTAACAGGAGGTACCAATTTTGATAGTAAATGATAGTAGATTATCACTATGTTAGGGTAACCCCCAATTAATGGCCAGGATTCAGTCCTATGGGGTTGACATTATGCTGATTTATGCCGTTTATTCTTTCCAAGACGAGTGAACCAAGGGCTGATAAAATCTAAACAAAGGACACACAAACCCAAGGATGGCCACCATCGAAACATCATTTCCGTCTGGCACTAGGAGGAAGCGCCAGTGACCACCACCAATGGAGGGCATCTATACACCCAAGCACCAGTAACTTGACCTTTGCGCCTGGACCCCTCAGAATTGGCTGCGAAGAGGGTACAGCAATCCCCAGAGATTGATCAAATGCAAGTGACTCAGTGGCGGATGACTTTGCTTTTCCATTTGGATTTTGGGGGGGTTGCTATGCCCAAAAATCATGATCAATCATCATTGTTTTCATTAAAGTTGCCATAAAATTGAAGGTGTCCCCCATTTTCAGACACAGGACCGAAAAGTGGTGCGACCTGATATCATCCAAAATTGGTTCTTATCAATGGGAAAGCCAATGGTTTGGGGTACCCATATTTTAGGAACTCCTCATATGACTCATATGACTTCTTCACTTTGAATATGATATGAGCCGGAGTTATATACACATGACTTCTTCATGATACAACATGAAATCAAGGTTTCCTAGGTATTTCATATGATCAGAAGGGATTACCAGCACAACCCAGTGTTGCTCTTTAGCTGAGCAGGTACTCCCCCAATAATTGTTATACTTTATCCCTCCTACCACATTCCTTTCAGGTTTGTTTAGGTTTGTTTGGAGTGTATCAGATTACCCTCCCTATCATCATGAACTTTGGAGGTTTGATCCGTTTTGATCTTAGCCTGTTTAGGTGGACGATCTTCACTCCTGATCCCAGTTAGTTAGTTAGCCATTTCTTGGCAGAGATGGGGCGGATTAGCTTGGAGCGCCTCCCTTTTTTTGAGGCAACAAGGGCATGCAAAATCATGGAGATGAATCATGAACAGACAAACATAACATATCAATACATATCACCCGTTTTACTTTTAAATTTCTTGTTGATGTGGTTTGGTCATGAGACTCTCAACAACCCCGCAACTTCCTCAGACAATGCGAATCGCTCCTTTCAAGCCGGTCCGTCGGCAAGAACCAAAGTGTTCTGACCTTAGTGTGATGAAAAAAACAAACACCCGCCAGACAGACCGTGAAACGACCTGTACTGGTGCGGAGCCCAATTTGTGGTTTATGCAACGTGCTGTTTGGCTCCCGTTAATTCCTTCTGGCTTCTGTCAGTAAAGGTTCCTCAAAGCTTTCAAAAGGGAGGGCTCATGACGGAAAAACCATGGACACTCGTGGACGCTTATACATATTTGTATATACCGTTTTAAACCTGATGGTGTAGTCTTGTGTGTCCAATTCATTTGCTGTCACCAAAGCAGCAAAGCTTCTGAAATAATGTAGATTTCACCATATGGCCTTTCACACAGGGTGGTTGATTCCGGCTCACCGGGTCAAATCTCTTGCTCTAATGGGGAGATCATTTCGGTCGGCAATGATATACAGATATTTCGGGTGTCCGAAAAATTGAGGAGGACGCCAAAAAATCGTCCACAGTTTGTCATGTCATACAGGGAAACCAATGATTTTGAGATATTTTGAGACTTTTATCTTACAATTGATCTCATGACCTTTTGATACGTTTTTGAGGTTCCCCCCATGAACCAAGTAGCAAAACCGTGGGATTCCATGGGTTTACGGTTTACCTCACGGCATTGTCCCCCAAAACTAGCTAAATCTGCTGATTTTCTCTAAAATGACCATAGATTGGGGAGATACCTCATTTTCATTCATGTTCAGACACAAGAATATGTATTCCGCCAAATTTTTGCAATTGTCAGCAGGCCCCAGGAACAGGCTGACAGAGCCTTGCATTGGAAGAGGGATTCCCGATGTCAATGACGTCGTGGGGTGACCCTCATCTAGCATTTCACGCTATGTTTGTGAACAAATTGGGGGTTCCTTCGGAGCTTATGGGTGACCCATGGTGACCCCAGCTTCAGAGAATCACTGGAAATTCATGCTGATGTTCCATGATGTTTGTTTCAAATTTTCAAGGCGTTGCAATCGTACAAGCAATACTTATCATATTATATAAAATGAATGACATATTTGCAATATGTGTTATATATAAACATACATTTCTATAGCTATAGCTATGAGCCTGCAATAAGCTCCTTTTGATCCAATTTATTGAAGATGGCCGGCCTCAATCTTCCGTCCTAGTTTGATCCATACGGGTTTAGAAATGACAATGGGGTAGTGAACGCAATTCTGGCCATTTCAACAAAGGGAAAATGAAGGTAATTCATGGTAATTCATTGGGATTGGGGATATCCCATTTCAGAGAAAGCTTTTTGATCAAATTTGATCAAATTTGATCTATATCTTAATGTAGACCACCAGATACTGTCAGACAGGATCTGAAGATAGGTTTTTCTAGGTTTGAACACGGACCCAGATCAAATCTCTTGGCTTTTTGAACCAACTATCGATATGGAAAATCCCCTGAAAATCCAACCGCAGATCGTTTTCTGGGGAAACAACCATGGATTTCCATGGTTAGTAAGCCCCAAAAAAAACCCGAAAAGATGCGAAAAGTCACAATCATCACAATTTTAGTTGAGTGTTCTGTTTCTATCCTGACTTGGGGGGATTGCTTTGTTGCATGCTTTGTTGCTATTTGTTGCTATTTGTTGACGTTCAACGACGAAACTGGCATGACTCACCAGTTCCAGGTGGCACTGGGGTCCCTCATGTGATGGAACGCTTCCCCACCTTGCAATCAGCGTCTCGCTGCCGAGAGCAGAAAGGGACGGTTCGTTTTGGGGCATCCAAACGGGCAGGAACACTGAAGAAGCCGAATTTTGGTTGATGATTTTTGCATATTTTTGCTTGTTATTACAACCCCCCCAAATTTAAAGAATATGATCATAGTCCATTTCATGGGAGCCGCTGCTCAGTCATGTGACTTGGTGACTTGGTGGTGATTTTTTTCTGGCAAAGTCTCGATTTGGGATGGTCAAGTTCTCGAAGTTGGGTTGTTCAATCGCATTCTGTTCAATTTTAAAGTGATTTGATTGGTCAAACCCATTGACGTCCCAATTATGTCCCAAGTCTTTGAACTTCAGTTTCATTTTTCCAGATGCCAAAAATAGTTGATAGAAGTTTTGTACTAGTTGTTGATATATACTGGTTGTTGGTTTGGAACATTTTTTATTTTTCCATTTATTGGGAATAATATTCCCAACTGACGAACTCATATTTATCAGAGGGGTAAGTATACCACCCACCAGTAATATATCATAATTATATAAAATAAGATATCATACTATATCATGATATATCATTGATGTATTAGAATATATCTTTAAAAATGGTAATGTGAGTATAATTCGTGTGAATCTAGACATTTTGACCAACGGTCGTATGTTAAAAACCCATAGGTCTCGAAGAGTTGCCCGACTTCCGAAATGCGCAACCGGCAGTTGGGACGACTCTGGGAACGCGAACGCGCCACCGCGGTGGACTGGATGGTTGAGGCGACAGCCGAAGTGGCAACGGTTCCGAGGGTTCTTCCCATTGGAAAACGATGGGATTTTAAATACCCAACATAGTATAAATTGATATAAATGGTGGATTATCAAAACTTGTGGATACCCAACGTATTATAAATGGATACCCAACATATATATAAATGGTGGATTATCACAATTTATTCAAGGAATCCCTATTGACCAACCAGGATGGGCCATTGTTGGTGGCTCGGTCGTCCCGTAAACGCGCAGTTTTACTCCCCCACGTACGTCAGTTTTTGGGGTTGGGGGGTGGGGGGGGGTGGGCTAATAACGTTCATAGTACTACGTTCTGGACATGACGCTCGACTTTTCTTGCGCTATTCTTGGGGTTGGGGGGGTGGGGTGGGAGAACAAGGGTCATACTACTACGTTCTGGACATGACGCTCCTGACTTTTCTAAAAACGTTCAATACTACGTGAAAGTTGCTACGTCCTTGGCAAAGAACATTCCTGGCTGCCTTTGTAAAGAAAACATGACAGGGACGTGTCTGGGCATAGCCAAATCTTCTTGAAATGTCCAATTTTCCGGGGTTTTGAATCAAACAATAGAAAGAGTGCAAGATGACTGGAGCATCCAGTAGAAGGTATGACAAAGCATATGTTTTGCATTCACTTTGGTGTTTCTGCAACAAGTTTGCAGGACTTTTGGCAGACATTGTCTGGACACGCCCTTAGATATATACTAATCATGCCAACATGCAGGCAGGAGCAAAATGCTGGACATGCCTGACTATTTTCAATCACTACCATCACTACCATCACTACCATCACTACCATCACTACCATTTTATCGTATCTATTTTGAAGGTGATTGTGCTTTTTTTTACATTTCCACTGACTTAGTTCCAAGGAAACTTCGGCCGATAAATCCCAAAAAATGTCATGGTAAAACCCTTCATGGTTTTCCTGAAAATGGGGTATTTACAGTGCATGTAATTTCCTTCCATTGTTTCGCACTTTCAATGGGGAACCTGATGATTCACTGGTGGAAAATCCGGGGATTTTCCCCTCCCGGCTTGGCAGGTGCAGGTGCTTTACGGTCTGAGGACGGGCGTTTGAACAGTTGGGGATGCCGGATGCACAACATCGGTCGGACATTCCAATGTTTCTATACTCACCTGAAAAACGCTAAGAATCCCCCAAGATGAACACCTTATTTTACTCACAGTATAAAACCCCAGTAAACCTTATTTTTTTTTCTCACCTTCTTTATAATGATGAAAAGCCAAGAATCAGGCCATGCCATATTCAGCAGGTTCCATGGACAGTGGCTGAGAATTTTGTTTGGTTCAGCTATATGGACCGGAAGACAGTGATTTTATTCAATCTCTCTCTGTGTATATCACCTGAAAAAAAGATAGGTAAAACCTTATTGCAGCAGTGCTGAATCAGTGTTCCATGTTTTTTTTCTTCTGGGCACTTCAAAAGTACATAAAGTACTTTATAAATCTTTATAAGTTGAGAATTGCTTTAGAAGATTACTAGTACTTGATCATAGAGTTCCCCAGAAAGATAGACAAGGCTCTCCAGAAGGTCGTAAAAGTTTCTTTTTGCTTGGAAACTTGTCCATCTATTTCGGGTTTTCCATGGAATATGATTAGCGTATACCATGTTGATTGTAAGATGATTCTAATTAGTTCCACTTGTGATATCACAGCCACGTTGCGTAAATAAGGAAAGCGCCCTTGCAGGACCGAGACACTGTTCTTAGCGGTGAGTTTGTTGGACAGTTTCTTAAAGCTGAACGAGGCCTGAGACGCTCCAATGGTAGGTCTATGTTCTTTGAGTCCATGATCCGAGTGATCAGAGGATGAATCCTACTCCTAATATGAAACACCCAAAAAATTTAATAAATGGTCCCTTAAATATGTGGAACATCCCTACAAAAAACCATAGTTTCTAGGCTATCTAGGTGTTTAATATTAGGGGGAAGAAATTGACATGTTCCTTACTTGCGTGTATCGAAAAACATGATACATGGGCACCAGAGATCTCCGGGTCATTTTTTGGTGCTCCAGACCCCCATTTTTTGTCGTCCCAAAGATGTGTAAATCCCCCTACTACACCATGTGTCGTTTGTGTGCGAAATATGAGGGGGAAGGGATAATTACTTATTATATTGTATTATAACATATTAGGTTGGTTTATAAACCCATTCACCATAGTTATATCATGTTATATCCCCTAAAAAAAATCACAGTACAAACCCCCAGTAAACCTGTACGTTACTGGCCATGGCTAGCTGAGAGGTGAATCAGGTGCAGCTGCAGCTGGCAGTGGTCTGCAGCCTTTTTGTGGCGGCAAAGTTTGAGGAGACGACGTGACACCTGTGCCTGTCGTTACTGTTGATGGGTTATCACATGGTTTATCACATTTTAAAACCAACTACAACTATACGTAGTATAAAGGATAGAATTTGGTGATGCGGGTAAGCCCATTTGACCAAATATGTGTTGGCAATGTAGAATGATATACTGCCGGCGTTCTTGATATTGGCACCCCATGCAAAAAAAACTGAAAATACATGGTCTCAAAGCATGCCGAGTTTGTTTGAGTTGCCCCCAAACATGAGGATTACTTCCTCTAAAACTTGTTTTTTTTCAATGGTGAACATGATGATACAGCATTGAATTTTGGGGTCTTCTTCAATTTTTCTGTTAAACCGTTAAACCCTAAAATCTCCTAAACAGTTAGGCTCGTAAAGTCCCTCTATTTTGCATGTCCCATGAAGGAAAAAATGATGGGAAACCCACACATGTTTCAGGAAGGAAACCATGACTTCCAATTCATTGAACCCCACTTGGTTCAAGACCTGGAAAGTACAGTACTCACCCCTTCTCAAGTCTTTCCCCAAAGTGCACTTGACATCACTTGACTACAATAGCAATGGCATCCTGCAGAAAATGCAACGATTCCACTCCAGTGTGAGCTGTTTCGTCATTCTTTGCAGGGATGGTCTGTCGGATTTCTGGTACCTTCTACTTTTTACATCAATGGTCTGTTGTGAGACAACGGGTAGCCTGTTTGAATCCACAACGGCAACCTTGTGGGAAACCGATCTTCCAGAAACCACCAAATTTATTCAAATTTATCTTCAATAAGTAAACAGTCCATGGAACCTAACAAGTCTAAAGACAAAAACCTTCAAGGCAGGATCGGCAGCTGCTTCGTGTTTGTCAAAATTTCAAAGCATCAAATCTGTAGCTCAAATCTGTAACTGCGGATCCCTTCTGAAACTGAAGAGATATGGTTTTCCCTATCCACTCTACTCAACATGGTTTTCCGCTTTGCAGAAATTTCAAGCATCCATCTTGATGCTGTATGTCTAGACGATAGGGGCTTATTTGGTTGCACAAAACGACGTTTTAGGGTTTCTGACTTGCAGTGAGTATTTGGAGGTTTCCGATTCGTCATGGGGGTATCCCCAGCCATCCATTTTAGATTGGTTTTTTTCGGTTTTTCCATTATAAATTCAACCATCCAGCTATTGGGGTACCCTCTGGTAAACTAACATAACTATGGAAAATCACCATTTTTAATGGGAAAATCAACTATAAATATCTATAAATGGTCATTTTCAATAGCTATGTTAAATTACCGGAGGGTAAACCATCCAGCTATTGGGGTATCCCCATTGATGGAACCCCCCATTTGACCTTAAGTACAAAAAAAGGTGTGGGCCGCAGGGTATTGCCATGTATCGCCCATGTCCAAACCTCTCGAGGAAATCGAACCGCCCAATGTGAAAGACTTTGTGAACATGACGAACGAGGCAGCAAACCGAATGCATGTGGCTAGGAATTGCGAGTTGAAAGGTGGGTGAGACACTCGCATATTCGCCAATTTCATCCACTTGCCAGTTTACTATCTGGTACCCTCTGGTAATTTAACATAGCTATTGAACATTGCCAGTTTATTTGATTTACCTATTAAAAATGGTGATTTTCAATAGCTATGTTAGTTTACCAGAGGGTAGGCAAGGTTGCTTCGCTTCAATACTTAAGCTATCTATGGATCACATCTTCCGACGGTTGATCGGGGGCAAAGCATGGACCATTGGTTTCTTAATGGGCTTACTCCCCAACTAGTTAGAATATCTTTGAATCTACCCTCTGGTTATTTAACATAGCCATGGAAAATCACAATTTTTAATAGGTAAACCATCTATAAATGGGCCATTTTCCATGGCTATGTTAAATAGCCAGAGGGTAATATTTAAATGGTACCCCCCAATTGTTTACAGCCGAAAACGGGGTTGATTCATCCAGGCTTGACGTCTGATATAGTTCAATAATGTTCGAAAATTTAACGTTGATAAAACAATGGGATTAAGGATACCAAATATAAATACTGTAGTTCAAATGATTGATCTACCAATGATGAGTGTAAAAATGAGGAATTGGAAATGACAAAAACATACGTTGGACATATATACCTATCTTTTTGCACACATGAAGTGGATGTTGTATGTAGAAACGTGCCAACAGATAGCTATTTCTTATGATATCTGTCAAAGTTCCCTTCAATAAAGGAGACCGCGAGAGTGAACTCTCCCGGAATGATCAGTAGACTGGGGAAAGCTATGCTTTCGGAGTCTCTCCATTTGAAGAAAAACAAGAACGGATATGATTCAACAGCATTGACCGTAAGAAATCAAGAATCAAAGGTGTACACTCGGTATACTGTCGAAACCTACCAGAATCAAGCAAGCCCACCGCTTTTGGGCCGAAGATCATTGGTTGTCAGGTTTGCAACAAGCAGGACATTCTCGCCATGGAGGCCTTGGAAGGTAGCTGAGTTGTTGCGTAGCTGATTTTTGGTCAACATGGATTTGACCATGGCTTTTTATTTGAGGCCATGAGTATACCCTCTGGTTATTTAACATAGCCATGGTATAGATGGCCCATAGAAATAGATGGTTTACCGAACTTAAAAATGGGTGGATCCTTCCATGGCAAACTGTTAAATCACCAGAGGGTAAAATATGCTACACCGGTGACCAGCGGTGATTCACAGCACAGTTATTAAACTGGCTTTGGATGGTTTTTGGTTGTCGCCCAATGGCAGATAGACAGATGATGGCAGAATGCTATTGAAAATGGCCATAGAAATAGTGGATTTTCCCATAAAAAGTGGTGATTTTCCATAGCTATGTTAGTTTACCAGAGGGTACCCAGTTGTGTTGATCAAGACCAGTGAAAATGCAACATTCGTAGATTTAAGCGACAGGTAAAGGTGGATGTTGGGAGGGGGTACTGAGTAATCTCGAGAAGCTTCCAGCTTCGGGTTTGTCTCATGTCTTTTCATCGCCTGAATTCTGCCAAATGCCTCGAAGATATCCCATAATAATTACTGCAAATCCCAATGATATCCCATTTATACATTCTCTGGTTATTTAACATAGCTATGGAAAACGGCGCAATTTTAGTTCGATGATATAACTGATGATTTACAGAACTTAAAATTGTCATTTTCCAGTTCGCTACGTTTAATAGCCAGAAGATCTCCGAATTATGTTAACATCAAGTTAAATCGACATGACATCCCATTCAAATCCTTAAAATCCTAATGATATCCCACTACAAAACATATAAACTCCCATGTATTTTGTGTCCTGTATGTTTTTTTTTCGCGCAGGCCACGTTGTTAACCTCGCTGGAGTTCAGCTTGTGTCGCCCCACGGCCGTCCACTTCTTGGAGAGGGGAAGCAGGCCTGGAAATAAAACCTGCGGAGAATTTTTCACCATCAAACTGGCACTGGTTGGTGTTTTTTTTAACCTTTATTAATAAATCCCCTATATGAATGGGTTATTTATGGTTATCCCCACATATAATGGCTTATAATCACTGGTTGCTGCTTTGGAACCATGGAATTTGATTAGACTTTCCATTCAGTTGGGAATGGAAAATCATCCCAACTGACGAGTTGTCCATCATTTTTCAGAGGGGTAGGTGGCTCAACCACCAAGCAGTAGGGATTTTTCACCATCAAAGCTGGGATTGGACCATCTGACAGAGATTTTTCGTTTTGGGAGGGGCAACTGTTGGTGCTGGATCCGGAAATGGTCATGAGTCATGAAGGGTGATATTTTAAAGGAGGCCTGAGCCAGAGAAAAACACAGAAAAACAGCTGCAAACTGCACTCCTGCAGAACAGTTAGTAGTCATTAGGTTCAAAATGTGGCAAATTCCAAGAAGAGTGTATTTGGCAAATAGCATCATTTCTTGGAAAAATCCTTGTCTTTTCCTTTGGAAATGCATCCCATTCATTTGAAGGAAAGGCTTCGATCACCAAAAAAAATTGTCTCAGTTGTCCTTGATGTTTGAAAGTAATACCATTTTTGTGGAAAAGAATGTGATACCATCTGGTTATTTTTCATGAAACTCACCATTTTTAATAGGTAAACCATCTATAAATGGGCCATCTATACCATGGCTATGTGATCCTTTTAGTCAGAAGCCATCAGATGCCTTGGAAAGGAACACCACCTCAAAGAATCTCTTGAAATTTTCATGGTAAAGGATACATTTGGTAAATGCCTTAGCTGAATCAGTATCAGATGTAGCAAATTTAGCAATAATTTTTGATGTAAAAGAATCAGATTTGGCTTACTCTGGGTTGGTTTTGATTATAATCCTAAGGATCAAAACATCGAAAAAAAACAAACAAAACAACATAAAAAACAACACTATGTTTTGGGGACTACCTGGATCTAGCCATGTTCAGACTAGTCTGGAAAACATTGTTTTTTTGTTTTTGTTTTTGTGTGGTTTCAACCAATTTAGCTTGTATTTCCAATAGACAAGGCTTGTGTATGGACAACAAAAAACACGTTTTTCTTTTTTTCCAGATAATGTAATATATTGACAAACAAACAATGAACATATAATCATATATATATACATATGAATATATATATATATATAAACAATTGGTGATTCAGTGCTGGCAACAGGCCTTTCTGGTAGTTTTTTTGTTGTATATGAATCATATGTGCCATGGGATATTAAGATGGATTGAACCATCAAAGTTGGGATTTAATGGTATATTTATGGCAATAGCATGGCATATGTGTATATATACAGTATATATATACACATTAATGTATGCAAACACACACACACATATATATATATATGCTGTATATATGTGGCCGCGGCTCAGAATTTAAAGCCCCGATCCATACACATGCCCATCCATACCCCTGATCAATACCCCCGATCCACACCGTTGTGAAGGGACATATATAATTCATTTGAGATCATCATTTGTGTAACTTCTTTGTTCCATATGTATGGATCACTCCGGAACGATCCCTACCCGTTTTTCGAGCCGTACTCATTTTTCATATCTCATGTATATGCAATCAACTAGAACATACTAGAACCAAGAGCTGGCCTATATATATATACACCCCATCAATCGGCGAATGGTCATCAAAGCATTTTCATTGGGATTCCCAAAAAATGGCATGAACGACCTTGAATGACATCATAGACCATCCCCTGAAACTTGACCATGGCTATGAAAAAACATCTAGGACTGCAACCAACATGTTTTCTTTTTGGATGTTTCTGGAGAGTTTTTAGAGGTTCAAAAACACTTGGTAAAATCCTAGGGTTTTTTCAAAAATCTTCCATGGAGATGCAAGCTCGGATGGGAAAACTATGCGGTGATGTGGAAAGCAAAATTCTAGGGATGTAACCAGCAAAGCGTGTGGATATATGTTGCAATAATCAACAGGTACCCTCTGGTTATGTCAAAATAGCTATGGAAAATCACCATTTTTAATGGGAAAACTCACTATTTCAATGGCAATTTTCAATAGCTACGTTAAATTACCAGAGGGTATCATGACCCAAGTTTTTATGAGTCAGCAATGGCAGGCAATGAATTGTAACTGTATATCGCAAACCCCAAAGAGATGCCAAAAAATGTTTCCAGGGTGTGTGTTCGATGATGTCTTCCCCTGATCATTTCCAGGTTTCGTAACTTTTGGCATTTTTTTTGGGACACCTACTGTCTGGAAATTTAACATAGCTAATTATTAAAAATGGCCCATTTATAGTTGATGTACCTATTAAAAATGGTGATTTTCCTTAGTCTTTTGTATGTTTACCAGAGGGTATATGCGTTCATGGAATTGGTGCAATATTGCTCCCTGATGCTATTGCTTGAAGTAACTGGGATGCATCCCCAGTAAGAAAAAGGGTGGTAACGTACTCCAGTTGGTCAGTGGGACATCCAAGTACTGAATCTGCAGCATCTGGATGATTTGATAGTTGTTTATGGTTCAGTGAAGATATCACATCTGGATGATTGACATCAATTGATATGTTTTTTTTTTTTTTTAAATGTAATATCTTTTGATCCCTTGACATCTCAAACAACACATTGCACCATTTCATCTTTTTGGCGACCCAAATAACTGGACCCATCGCCACCATCCTAATCGCCAGGTCGCCACAGAGGCTCTTCAGCCGTAAGGTGTGAGATGGGCACGGCAAAACCATGGATGATTTCAATTGATTTCATAGGAACATCGATTATAAATGGAGGATTTTTCCCAGCAAACCACGTTTGATTACAGGAAAGTATATCACAATTTGATCATAATTGTTTAATTTGATTTTAACTTAAATATTCTTAAACAACTTATATCGTACTATTATAACTAAGCTGTGTGATGTGGATCTAACTATGATAAACTAATACTTACTGTACATTATAAGAGTAATGTGGGAAACCCAATGCCATAAACCTACCATTTGGGGATGGTAAACGTACCACCCATAAGAATAGGGATGACTTGGGGACGGTTTATGGCCTTGGGCTTACCACAATGGCTTTCCAGTGGGTGTCGCCATCTGCTAATTTAACCAAGATTTACCGAACTCAACAATGGTGATTTTCCATAGCTGTGTTACGATCGATTTGGGTTTGTTTGAGAATGGTGGAATTCATGGTTTGCCCATCATTAGTCGTAGTTTCTGGTTTCATTATTGGAAACATGAGGTTACCAAACCACTGGAGTTTGGTATTGCATTTTTGGGCAAACCCACATGGTGCATCTTGGGGGGGCCGCATCTGATGCTTAATTGACCTTTGTGGGGAAGGTGGAAATTCAATTTCGGAGGTTTCCTAAAATGTACCCCAAATCATCCGGTCATTAGACCATGACTTCGTATTGATGAAACCTGGTTGGTGGTTTGGAACATTTTTTATTTTTCCCATCATATTGGGAATTTCATCGTCCCAACTGACGAACTCATATTTTTCAGAGGGGTAGGTATACCACCAACCAGCATGGTTTTTTGGATCCTAGATTTTCAGAAACCCCCACATCAAGTCTGACGAGCCTTGACATGCCATGACAATGTGCTGCATTGGGAGCTGAAGCTTTGCACACTGGCCCCACAAAAAAAAACATCACTGGTGCTCCGCTCTATGATAGGAACAAGACACATGACACATTATGACATGATCAAACATATATATATATATATCTGAGTACATGTTCCATCACTGTCAAATTATAATTATGAATGTAAACCATTAGTGAGCGCGGCTCGTGCAGATGTGTAGACACAACATGCAACCCAGTATGTTCAGACCAATCAGTCCTAATGAGTTTGGTATAAAGCAACTATCAATATACATATATATATATATATTATTTGATGTGCTTGGCCCCTGCAAAAATGGGTAACACAAGGATATCACCAACAAACATGGGCATGTACTTGGATCCTATCATTTCAAGCGCTTTAAAGGACACGGGAAAGGTAAGATCTCCTTCATGGTCCTGTCTCGGACACCCCTGCAGATGCTGCAAAAGCACGGCTTTCTGACGCAGTATCTCCTAGAACTGGCGCTGGTGGACAGCCAAATGCTGAGGCCTGCGGTCCCGGAGGGGAACATTTTCAGTTGACGTTCACAGGAAACCCATCAATTAAAGTGCAAAAGCCATGGCAAAAGCCATGGCAAAAGCCATGGCAAAAGCCATGGCAAAAGCCATGGCAAAAGCCATGGTGTGTGGTGGTGTCGATTTTCCTAAGCAACCCAGTGGAAGATAGCTGAGGAGTCGACAGTCGCAGTCCAACCTTGGAGGTTTTCATCTTGGTTTACCCGGTTTGCCCAGCTTAATATGGGAGATGCAATCCTTGACCAATGGGTTGACCTACAATCGACCGTTTGGTTGATTACATCACCATTTTGGTGTTTAACATTCAACTTAAATGTATGTTTCCATATCTCTCCCACATCACCATTTTGGTCCAAGTTTCTTTTGGTGAGGAAACCTTGATACCAGATTTGTCAGCAGAAGCAGTGAAATTATGGGCGATGCCCACCTAGCCGGACCTAGCCCCCCGATAGTGACTAGGCTTTACCACATTTGGGAGCCACATTCCGTCGCCAAAAAAACGGTTCGTCGCTAGGTTCCCCCCATCATTGCAAGTGGCTGCCGCGACCATGGTGAGTTCCAGGTCGGCATTGCGAATTGGGCCTGCTGGACGCCGGCTGGTTGTGAACCAGCTGGCCCCCGTTTGGTTGATGAGTTCGTCATTTTATAGTCAAGCATCAAAATATGGGGATATAACTGAGATATGTATGATTATATATATATATATATTTATTCATACATATATATTATAAATAATTGATCAACAATGATGGTTGGTTGATGAATAGTTCGGGGATAAACTATACTAACCAATATAATGGGGAATATCACAACCCCCATCCCTTTCAACAAACCATATCTAGGTCTGTACTCTCTGGCAATTTACCGGCTCGCTGTATGCTATGGGAAATAAACCTGCTTTTTTATGCTTTTTTTTGGTTTGTTCTACCATGGAAACCTGTTAAATTGTCAGAGGATAACTGATGTTTTCGGATTTTTGAAACATTTTGAAACAAACATCAGTTATATATCATCTGAAAAATGGATTGTTGCAATGAAACATCGGTTACCATGTTTTTCAAACCTCAAAATGGCAGTTTGTTGATGAAACTGCTGGATTTGAGGTTTGGTTCCACCATAGAAACCTTGGATGGTAGATTGACATAGTGGAAACCCACCATTTGGACTTCCATATCTATGTTTGAATTTACCAGAGGGTAGTCTAGACCATTGAACAGTTACCGGAACCTGAACTAGATGGAAATTCACCAAACATCTGTTGGTCTTCATGTTCCCTCCCTACCTGGGAACCTTTTTTTGGGGGGCAGATGGATTGAGACCAGCCAGTGATAGTAGCAAAATCCTCCCAACACATTGCATAGAATCTTGGTAGATGGGTCTGAAAAGAAGGATTACCATCTGGTTATGACTAACAGTTTGCCATGGAAGGATCCACCATTTTTAATAGGTAAACCATCTATAAATGGGCCATCTATACCATGGCTATGTTAGATAACCAGAGGGTACTATCCCCAGAAATATCATTATCATTATCCCCAAAGGATTTCCTATCCTCCAATTCCAATGGATGACTATCATTACCCTCTGGTACCATTACAAAACTATGGAAAATCACAATTTCTAATGGGGAAATCCACTATTTCTATGGCCATTTTCAATAGCAAACTGTAACAAATTACCAGAGGGTATCCCCCATATATCACCATATATTACGGACATCACTATGGGGTCAATCCCCCATTGACCGACTCGGTATATCTCGGGACTATGGCATATGGGTTACCCTGTAACGGAAGAAAATCCATGAAAATCCATGGTGTCTCGAAAAAATGATATACACATTGATCTATATTTCCATCTCTCTCATATATATATATATAATTTATTGGCGATTCTAGACTTTTTCCTTGTAATCTCCGTGATTAATATCTGCTTGGCTGGTAAGGGTCACTTGTCACACAGCCAGGTTAGGTTCCTCTGGTATTCCATGTTCAGTTGGTCAAATTCTTTGATCTTGGCAGCCAATTCTTTTCAAATGATCAAAATCCATCTAGCCAAAGCACCCCTATCCGACTTCCAGGAGGAATTTGACCCAATTTGACCCATGGCCAACCCATGGCTTCGATGCATCTCCCTTCCCAAGTTTGGTGACCTGCTGGACCCCGGCGCATGCCTTTGGCCCAGGCTCCTTGGATCTTTGGTGCGAGTTCCGAGGCGATCCCCGGGCCATCGATCCAGAAACAATTCGCCACCAGATATCTTACGTCGAAACAAATAGGGTGGGTTTATGATGCTCTGGTTGGTGATTTGGAACATTTTTGATGTTCCCCAACTGACTAATAGTTGATGTTAATGGTACGTTAGGTTTATGGTTTAATGAAATTTATAGATGTTTATGGTATATGAATTTCATATGTGTCATGGAAGATATGAAGATGGATTCAAGCATCAAAGTTGGGATTCAGTGGGATATGAACGGCTACTCTCACTGAGAACCAACAATTTGTGGGGGCATCACTAAGAATATCTAACAATGCTGAAAGATAATAAACAATATTATATATATATATACATATCTATTATCTATTATTATCTATTTATCTATATTATCTATTATTATTGTCTATTATGATCTATTTACATAAAATTACATGTAGAGTTGGATTTCATGAAGAACGGCTATGACGTGACGGATTTATATAGTAGGAGCAAGACGGGTGACAGTTGCAGTCTACAGAGGTATGGGTTAAACTTGTCAACCGAAACTTGATGATTTCACATGAATTCATGTAATGTAACACTCCTGGATTAATACACCATAATAAACCCCAAACGGCTGTTTAATTTGGGGAGTACCATTTAAGTATCATATGATCACTGTTTTTGGGGGTACCCAACTAATTGCAGTTGACAGCCCCGGCCTTTTGTGGCTGGGACCCATGGTAGCCTCCTATGGTCGCCTCCGCAGGCACGACATCTCTGGGGAGCGGAGCGCCATGATCTATCGCTGCGTTGCATGGCCGAGTTTTGATGGGGGCTGGGAGACGTCACCCGGTTTCAATGGGGCAACGAACATAGGGAATGAACCCCCCAAATGATCTAAAATGTATTAAAATGTCTATGTCTACATCTTTTTAGTAGAGATGTGGTGATGAACCTACGAACTTAGGGGTACCATGGGGTACCCAATTTTTTCTAGACAAGCCCTCGGCCACTTTCGTCAAAGAAAACACATAAAAAACTCCTCAGTAGACTGGCACAGCCCTGATGATTGGGTCACACATCACACTTTGAATCTTTTGAAGGTACCCTCTGGTAAACTAACATAACTATGGAAAATCACCATTTTCAATGGGTAAATCCACTATAATTTGCCATTTTCAATAGCTATGTTTGTTTACCAGAGGGTTCTCAATGTGAGGGGGATGGGACTCTTCAACAATCTGATGACCAATCTGATTCGAAAAAAAAACAATACCCGCATTGGTATTTTAACCATTCAAATCGTATATTGAATATGTTTTATTTGTTCAATACATACATGGTACAATGGTACTTGGATCAACAAAATAGATAACACTCATTTATGATCATTATTCACTTTGTGAACTACTATTTATCATTATAAAACACCTGAATACTGACTAATTTTAACAGAACAATTAACCCTTGCTAACTATGTTGAGATATTACCAATTATTAACCACTATCGTTGACCATTATTAGCCATTATTAATCATCAATACTGTAATTGTCAACAGATAATAATAGCTGTTAACATCTATTAGCCAATATTCACCGTTATTAGCCATTATCATTCCAACTATTTTTTTCATGACAAGTTTCTTAATCTATTCCAAAGCATTATTCTGGGTAAATTATAGCGACCTCACTGTTCTCCCTCACTGGAAATCATAGTTAGTAAGGGAAATCATCCCCTTTTATGGCCTTAATTCAGGTTAGTGAATTATTATAATTTACCCAGATATATATGTTATATATGTTATATATGTTAATCTATTCCAAAGCATTATTTTCCATCAACCATCAACCATTGTTCCCCTGGGCTGGCGGTCTCACCTGAAAGATCCTGAAAGCTAAGGCGTTGGAGATGTGCCGTTTACTGGAGGCAAATCCGCTTGAGATGTGATGCATACATCTCTATTAATTATGCCTCATGTAAATATGAACACACATTATATGTTTATATAGATATATTATCATACTGTTGTGTTATGATATTTCATTGTGTTTTGTTTTTTTGGACTGAAACTGGGATTTCATCAGGAACTGGGGATTATGATCATATGGTGAAATGCGGGGCTCGGCTAGACAGCTTTCCAGTGGATTCGGGTATGTCAAAGTTTGAGATTGCTGAAAACCACCAAAAAGAACGCGGAATAATTACTTTGGTGTCCACAACATTTCTCACCCCTTTTTTTTTCGGGGCTTTGTTGTGTGTTTGCAGGCGCGGAATGGTTGGGTGAAGTTTTGACCCATCCCCATATTCTAATTGGTAAAATTATGTAAAAATCACATGAGGGTTTCCTAAAATGGGGGTATCCACAAAATGGATGGTTTGTAATGGACAATCCTATTAAAATGGATGATTTGGAGGTACCCCCATGACTATCATGACTTAGGAAACCTCCACAGATTGCTGATTCATCCTCCAAAAGTTTGGTTCTTTATGATTTATATCCCAGTATGCTGGTGAAAATATTGTTCTCTGACCGATGTTCAAATAACGATCTCATGTCGGATGCAAGTCATGGGGACTCCCTTGTACATTGACATAGAAACTGAACATTGGGTCATGTTCCCTTGTTTTGGACGAGAAAAAAAATCCTTGCTTTTTGGTTTAAATTGGAGGGATGAACCAAACTACCAAACTGCTTATGTATATTCTTCTATTGGAAATCAGTTTGCAACATATTTGATCCCTTCAACTTGTCAGAAAATGCTTTGTCGTGTGGCCTGGGTATATTTGACCCAGACCAGCTTCGCAGGAAGTGGAGTTGAGTAGCCATCAGGCGGTTCGCAAGAAGTTTCTAAGGCCGAGTGAGCTGTGATACCGGATTTAATTTGATTCACGCACTAAGGATTCACTGAAGAGAGACGAAATACTATGATACCCTCTGGTGAACTAACATAGCAATGGAAAATGGCTATTTATAGTGGATTTTCCCATAAAAAATGGTGATTATGAATAGCTATGTTAGTTTACCAGAGGGTAGCCATTAGAAACTTGGGGAGATTTGCTATTGAAAAATGAGCATCGTCTCCATGATTTCCCCTAGGATCTGGCGATTGCTTGATTGAGTTTGACAGCTGGAAGGGGATCCAGTCAAAGCAGAGGATCCTGTCAGCCAGTCCTTTTCTGGCGTTATTATTTGCCCCAACCAGTCATAGATAAATGCGCGTGTAGCTTGAGTGGTAGATACTATATAAGTATCCCTAGGCCCTAGTTCAGGGCTTTCAGATTTATAGCCGGCAACGGCCCTTCATCAAAGGAAGGGCGGATCAAGAAAATCATGTCATCCAACTCCAAATTCTGACTTTGTTGCCACGGGGCTTCACCTCACGTGGCCTGAGCCTCTGAGCTTTTCTGGTCAGGCTGAAACCCAA
>Ga0126342_10006468_pt1 | contig 20771 bp, 20 predicted proteins | sample Cyp1metagenome_FD_92528 | JGI IMG/M metagenome (GOLD analysis project Ga0126342, IMG submission 92528) | Coral microbial communities from Lord Howe Island, Old Settlement Bay, Australia - Cyphastrea 1 metagenome | ecosystem: Host-associated > Invertebrates > Cnidaria > Coral ...
ACACTACACACTTGTGTCTGTTCGCACGTCTTACAAATACGATAAAATGTGGCTTGTGGCCTTGCATGTTCTGTCTTGAATGCATCTTCCTGTTTCCACGCCGTGCAAGCCATGCATTGCCACGGCTGCTGCGCCTCAACGTGCCTACGAATGCATTCCTTGCATACTCTCGCCGCATCTGCTCGTTTCCATCGACCCGCCGTGAATGCAGACGCCGGCTTTGTCCTTTCACCCCCAATAGAGGGGTCGGCGGCACCAGGGCGCTAGCCCATTCTATATATATTGCGTATATATATATATATATATATAATATTATATAATATATATGTATACAATATCTCTGAATGTACTGTGCTCTATAGTGCTCCTACATCTTGTGAGTTTTGACCTGTTATGCCTGACAACATGAACTGCGCCTTGTCATCACACCGCCGTCACAGCTGGCAGTACACACAGACCATGAGCCCCATACGCTCAACTGGCGGATGCATGGCTGTACTCCCACGCATCGGAAGCCATGGATGATATGCTGCTGGTACTTACAGACTTCAACTTAGCCAACAGACTTACAGACTTGATTTTTTAAGTTTGCGAGAACTCAAACAAAATACTTCAAATATTGCTCAAATATGCTGCAACGACATGCAACGACTGTGTCCGGGCCTCGCATTGTTGAATGTCGCCTCCACAGGGCTGAGTGTTCTTCGTTGCCTTGGTGGAGTCTCAAGGTCCACGTTGTCCACGTTGTCCAAGTCCTTCCGAATCCCGATCCCCGGGATCCCTGGGATCCCTGGCACCATGGCACTGTTCACCACCGTTCATTGCAGGCTTCTCAATGCTGCGATGCTGATACCTGTCATAAAACGTGTCATAAAACATGTCAAAACACCAGTGAAGTACTTCCAAGATCTTTCCAAGTACTTGACGTGCCAACGTTACGGTTTTACGATGTTTTACGGCTCAGCACCTGTACAGATGTACAGACCTGTACCTCCTGGACCTGAAGTCTTCGCCTCTGATCGGTTGGGCTCAGGCATTCGCCCATCCACTCACCTGGGAAAAGGCGAAGCGAAGCTTTGTGAAGCTTTGTGAAGCGAAGCCGCCATAATCGTGGCAGCTGGACCCCATTCGCCGAAGACGCAATCCACAGGGTCATTGCAAGTTCTTTCACACCTGTCACTTGATGTCTCTGGATGTCACTGGATGTCAAGCAACGTGCACTCACGGACCAAGTTTCATATCCCTAAAGAAACTGATGAAGTGTGATGGAACAAACAGGCAGACAGCCAGACTATGAAATGGTGCCTTACTACGAGACATGGGAAAAAGGTTTCAAGACATAAAATCATACAGCAATCATGAGCATCATAAGATTACAATTGCACCCCACCTCTTGGTCTCCAAGAGAGAACCGCTGCACAGCTTGCCACCGCAACTGCTGTCCTTGCAGAATGGGCCCAGCAAAGATATCAGAATATCATAGAATATCCAGGTCAAGTCGTGTCAAGTCGTGAAATCTTGGAGAGCTTTGCCACATTTCCATGCCACGCAGCGGAGACAATAAACACCCGCCACAGCTGCTCACCACGTAGGGGAGCGCACGCATTGGTGAGACAGTGCCGTTAGAATAGGCCCATAATGGCCCATAGCCACAGCTTCAAGATATCTGGTCTGTAGTTCAATCTTTTTTACACACACCATAGGGTTTGGAACCACGGAGGCCCTTGGGGTGGTTTTGTGGGTCCTGAAAAAGGCTCACCTCGAATACCCTTTTGACGACTCCATCAGGTTGGTTTCCGATGTTTATTTCTTGTACAGCTTTGGGGTCTTCTGTTGACGGAACATGCTGTATTTTGCAGATTGCACTTTTTGGAAACATCTTGAAATGGACGAAAAGCTGTATTGGTGGTGTTTTCTAGAGCAGGGACGCATAAGTATGCATAATATGCATAAGTCAAGTAAGTACTGCCAATATCGGTATACTTGGTATTTTCTAATTGAATGATTCAGGGTAGATTCAAACGACGCTGGAAATAGCAGTTGTTGGTGCCCTTCTACGCCGCAGAACATCCGATGCATTTACAATTTTCTTTTACTGCGACTGCACAAAAGCATTGGAAATTGCAGAGATGCTTGCCCTTTGAAGGTGTTTGTGTGTGTGTGTTAGTGTTGTTGAAGTTATCAAAACCATCTGGTAGTCTGACTGTGAATGTGAAAAACATATTGAGTTGCAGCATGGTTTGCATTTTGGAATTGTGTTCTGAATATGTTGTGTTTTTGTCAAGTTTTTGTTGTTCTTCATGATTTTCTCAGCACATACAGCACAGCTCCATGTAAAAAGGCGTCTTGGACTTGGATCTAGATTTGGGTGCCATCTGGTGCCATTTTGGCGTGGGATCTCGCTTTCATGAAAAAGCATAAGGAAAAAAAAACAATTATGAAACAAAATTATAGTATTTAATTTATAAATTATAAATTTCGATAAATGATTTCTGCCATGTGGATGACGGTTTCAGATATGTGGTTTTCTGGCGCATCCCGCTCTGCCAGCATCATGTGACAGTGTGTTGGGCTCCTGCTGCACCGTACGATGTCGCTCACACAGCTGCGTGCACCTGAAATCGAGGACTGAGGAAGACCGAGAAACCAACTCAGCTGCAACCCGGTCACTAAGTGACCACTTGCGATCAGCACTTCATCGAGTGAAACTCTCTCTCTCTCTCTCTCTCTCTTTCACGTGGTTTCACTTGGTTTCACTTGGTTTCACTTGGTTTCACTTGGTTTCACTTGGTTTCTGCTTTCACTTTCAAACAACATCTCTGGCTTCAAACCTCCGCAAACAGAGTCTGGGTCCACCCACGTTGGCGCTGACCACTCCGACCACTCATTGAAGGCACAATCCTGCGGAACGAAAATGAGTCGACGCCACTTCAACTAGCTGACTATGTTCATCATTGTTTATGCCGCTATGCCCTTGTTTATAGACTTTGATCATCTTTTATCACTATTTATTGCACTTGTTCCTAGGCAAAGATGGTCCTGCGGTTCACATCCAAGGCAACTTGGCCCATGGCACACCTGGCAGCTTCAACCATTTCAAAACGAGACACCAAAAGGAGCTATTCTCTCAGACGGGTTGGCAGGGCCACAGAGCAAATACACTAAAGATCACTAAAGTGATCTAAGTATTCTAAAGGATTCTAAAGGATTCTAAGTGATTCTAAAGGTGTAGGTGAGACGATGAAACCCAAAAGCCAAAGCTCCACGGCTCTGCGGCTCAACGCTTTGAAAGCCTCCGTTGTGACTTGGCTGCCACTGCACGAGCTGTCGACAGTCGTTGTGAAGAAGAGTTGATCCTGACATGGAAAGAAAGATTTAGAAAGACAAGCTAAATGGCTAAACAAAAGTTTCGCAAACTTCGCAAACTTCCGAACCACCTCAGCAAGCCTCCCAACTCCAAACGGAACCGCCATCCGGCCATCCGGCCATCCATCTCTTTTCCCGCTCCTCGTATGGTTTCTCCTTGCTCAAAACAAGTTCACGCTGCCGCATGAGAGTGCCGGTCCTCGGTTGGAAGCAAAGAAATTGTAGTTGCTACCTTTGTTTTTCCATTGTTTTTCAACTTGCCGCTATTCCTTCACGAAGACCCAAATGAAGGGATAGAAATTCGTAACACTCTCTCCGGTTTGTTCCTGCGGTTTTAACATTCAACTTGCTGGGGAGCACGGCCCACAGGTGCGTGAGCATGCACCCATTTCTATCCACATGGACCTCAGTGGGTACGTTACGAAATCCAAACCTCGCAGTGCTTAAGAGCCATGAAGAGACATTAAGGAGCCAGTAAGAGCCCTAGTGTGTCAAGTCTTGTTTCTTGCAATCCTCGGCACAAGATGTGACAAGAATGACAAGAGGCTTGTCAACAAATCGCCAGTAACCTCCAAGCTTCCAACCAGGAGCAGTGAAAGCTCTTCTCACAATCACCTAAGAGTCCCAGGACACATGAAAAAACAACTTTTCGACACAAAAATACAGGGGGAAGGCGGAAGGTATTGAAAAAAAGGGTTACGGACATCGCATCTACCTGCTACAAACATGTAAATGAAAACCAAAGAAGAAACGCCAAAATTGTGCTGCCTTCACAGTTTGTAGCTTTGAGATCCAAGCTGTGACACGTACCCAACTCTTTGGCTGCTTTGGAATCACAAGGCCTCAGCCAGGGCAGCGAACAAAAAGGGTCAGGAGATGGTCAAGCTAACTGAGATGTGCAAGCTCACTAAATCAAATGTGTTCTAAGATATTCAACATGTTTTCTACCTATCCCAAGGCAGCTTTGATGGCACATGACATGGCAGACACTGCTCACTGATGTACAGCTGCACTGGTCCGACGCTGGTACCATGCTGTACCCTGCACGACAAGTTCTGCCCCAAGTGCCGGGTGCCCGCGCTTTCCACAATGGTTTGGGACCCTTGCGATGTTACCTAAGCCACAATGAAAATGATCAGTGAAACAGAGCGAAACTAACGAAACAAACCAGAAACAAACCAGAAACGGCAAAAGCGTTGGTACAAAAAACAGCAAAGCGCTGTCACAATCAGTGTCGCTTCAATGGACTTCAACCAAGCTGCGGTGACGGAAGCGCTGGTCACCACACCTTGAAGTCAAGTTTGCATACTGAACTCTCTAAGCCTCTAAGCATCTTTAAGCCGAAAGGTGAGTGTCACCGCAATTACTGATGCCCTTGGTGCCAATTCTGTATGCTAAGCTTCTCCGAAAAAGGCTTGGCATTGTCTTTGAGTTTTGAATTGATTCTGTCTTAGAGCGTTGACACCCAAAAAGTTTGGTTGTCTGGGTTTGCTTGACAAGAGAGCATGTCCAAAGTCCTGCATCCCTTTTTTTGCTTTCTTATTTGTTATTGGTTTGAGGATATACCGTGATAAACGTATGTGGTCCAAAAACAACACGTCCTTGTGCATCCGGTGGTTTTGTCTGGGTCTCTGGCTTGGTGCATGCGCCCCATTCAGACCACGCTTCCCAAACACAGTCCACGCAAACACTCTCATCGCACCTGGGTTGACACCGCGAAAACGAACGGTTAGCAGTTTGCATCTGTAAAAGTCATTTATGTAAACGGGTATAAAAATGCACATTTCACCGCAACAATAAATTTTGACTACTTACAATATCACGGATTCCAACGGCCAAAATCTGGCCTCAAAAGCATGATAAATACGAGTGATATAATATATGTTGTCATATCATACATAAACAGAGCTCTGTTTTGAAATTTATATCCATTTATAGTTTATGCCGATTTATGCCTATAAAAATGAATGAAAAAGAGCTGGTAATAAATGTTAACAAATATCACAAGCATAATGACATCCACCAGGAGGACCACGACACATCCAATCTGGTATCTCGACTTTTTGTGGCTAAAAAAAACATATCTACTTTTGCCTGGCTTATTGATCAAGGAAAAAATGAATTGTCACCTCCAAAGCCTTAGGCGGTGCCAGTGCCCAGGCACACTTTTTCCCCACATGGCTCCACCATTTCCAGAGCAGCGTTGCAAGCCCTCAGGACGTCGGATGGATGTCTTCTGTCCGGCTCTGGAAATCTCATGACGTGGGCTGTGGCTTTCGCTTCCGTGCAGGGGTTGATACATCTGATACATGTTTCTACATGTTACTACCTTGATATCAATTGATATCCTCCCTCCAATGGTAGTCCTAAAGGCGGTCGACAGTCATCTGATTGCCTGCTAAATCTTGTGCATATCTTGGTCGTATCCTGAATCCTCCGCAGTGTGCTCTTGGTGTCGACTTCGACGTCTAAGCTGATGTAAGCTGATCTAAGCTGTTGACTCCCCGCCGTTTGCTGCAGGGCTCAGAACCTGTGACTTGGGTGCTTCGAAGACTTCGAACGCTTGTGCCGTGTCAAGGAATGCCTTGGAAAGCCTTTTGAAGCGGAACCCTACTCCTTCATATTGTACATGCTTCATTGCTGCAAGTATGCTTCAAGTAACGGTTTTGATATGTTTTGATGGTTTTGCTCTGAGACTTGTCATTTCTTGTCATATCTGCATCATTTCTACATCTCTTCGTCATCGCTTTCCCTGACTCTGTTCAAACTTCCAGCCTGGCGGACGCGGCTCCGGTGTCCACCTCCGCAAGACACACTGCATTCAGTCCTTGGTCGACACGGTGCATCAGTCTGCATCAGTGACCAAGAAACACTAACATCCAGCAACCACATGAGACACGACCAGAGAGCAGGTTTGTCAATTCAAAAATATTCAAAACCTACATAATTGTTACATAATACATAAGACTTAGTCCCCGCGCTATGGTTCTTGGAATTCTTTACACAGCTCGAACTACAGTAACTACATGTAACAACTACAGTTCACATGTTCTCACCATTTCTCTCCACATGTCAAGTCACTAAGTGAAGTTTTCAGGTGCTGCAGTTTTTGTTCAGTTCAAAACTGCAAAAACATTCCAAGGCTGTGGCCATTTGTCCCAGGAGCCGATCACGCAGGACTTGGGAATGTTCGGTTGGCAACTGGCAGATCAAGGCAATGCGGAGCAAAACAAAGATGTCGAATTCTGCTTGCTATTCTAAGGATTTCTAAGGCTCTAAGGATTTCCAAACAAAAATATGGTGTTTAAGTTGCATGGGTGCCATGGAGCTCTTCTTTATTTGTCGAGTCTTCGGTTTCGGCAGTTCGTTTGAAGAATCAGATGCTGTTGTTTCGGCAGTTCGTTGTTTTTCTTTTCTGACCTTTCCTGATTTTCCCTTCCACAGCGTCTCTTCTTTTTCGTTTTGACACTATGTCAGGCTATGTCACTATGCTGCTTTGATTTCAGCTTTGCAAGTTGTCCTCAAAACGCGACTGGTTGACTCGCTCTCTGCTGTCTCTCCAAACAGAGGATTGCAAGCCCTCACCTGACTGCAAAAGAACAAAGGCAGAGCAACGGCACAAAGCAATACAGAAACCCAGAGGACTGGGAGTGCAGTGGCAGACCTCAATTCAAATGAATTCCAATGAATTCCATCTTGCATTCTGCGCTCAATCTTGGATGCTTCTCCGCGCCTCTTTCAGTGAGGTATGCACACACGACTTCCCATTGCCCCGTGCAAATTTCTCAACCTGAGAGGCTGATTTGTCACTGTACTATGCTGCATGCCACATACACCACTGCCATGTCAAGGAGAGACTTGGCACACAACTTGATCACCACGCTGCAAAACAAGCAGAAAGAAAAAACAAGAAAGAAGTATAAGGAAGCAGAAGGTGGCAGAAGGTGGCAGAAGGTGCCACTGGTGCCAAGGTAAACTTCTGAGGCACAAGCATTTCGCTGCCGTTCCTGTACGCCAAAGCACTTGCTGCTGCAGTCGGACCTTTCAATTTTCATAGATCATCACAAAGGATCATGCAAGGGTCAAATGTGCCGTAATGAGGCACTGCATGCAGAACCTGTGAAACCTGTGAAACCTGTGAAACCTGAAAAAAAATGGTTGAAAGCAGAAAAGTTTGACGGCAGCGTGTGCGCCACGTGCGTGTGCATGTCCTCTGGGCACCAGGCCACTCCTTCCAACCAGAAAGTCCGCAGTCTTGGTCAGGCTCCTTGGGGCGCGCGAATCGCTGTTCTATTTTTTTTACACGGCCCCACATTGACGCATCATGACGCATCCAAATGAGTTAAATGTGTTAAATGAGGTAAATTAACTTTATTGACGGCAAATGGTTCAAATTTACACTCAGAAGATACTGCATCTAGGCAGCCGACGCAACTAGGGAGTCCGGGGCACAGCTCGTATTCGTCCTCAAGGCCTCTCCACTTAGAGAGCTCCGTACAAATCTGAAAACAAAGAGGGCAAAAGAATAGATACGTAACGTGTATAACATGCAAAAATGAGATGAAATGTGTATATGATGAATGTATATGTGTATATATATATACACCGTATGCATGCAAGTCTCAATAGCAGAAAAATTGCAAATCTACGTAGCCACCGCGCCTGTGGCAGGCTTGCCACAGCTGTTGGGATGCTCGGCCACGTTACGATGTCGGACCCTGGGCAGATCACTGACGTCATGTGGTTCCCAGATGTTCCCAGACGATTTTCCCAACAGAATTTCCCTCGACGCCTGTACGCTGGGCTGCAGTCGCTGGAACACTTGCCCCATGCACCTTTCAATATCTTTCAATATGTTCAAAGGCAGCGCAGCCAAAAAAGCCACTCGCTGAACTTCGGCACACAGTTCTTGCAAGTCCAACAGTGTCAACTCCGAAATGATGCCAAGTTGATCCAAGTTGCCCCATTTACTCCATCGGCCATCAACGCACTCATCACAGCTTTGGGTACTGCATGGTGCGACCTCCCAAATCTGCCAGAGGATCCAGAGGTCTTTTCCGGTGCTTCAGGAGGTTGAAAGTTGGAAATTGGCTCCGGTACTCGTTGAACAGAAATCCACATGGTTTTCATTGGTCAAGGACCCAAGGACTAAAAAGATGGTATACATTGGTATATATTGGTATATATTGGTACACTCTGACTTCTGTCAACCATGGCCCGTTGCCTCATATTTGTCCTTGGGCTCACAAAGGCGTCCTCCATTTCGGGGAGAGACCTCAGGTCGAAATTGGTCGTTTCTCGAAATCTTCAGTGTCTGATCCGAGCTCTGGACGACAATGATACGGTTGCGTCGCTTGATGCCACCACCGCATGTGCATGTACAAGCACCCCACGCCTCCCACCTCATTCTCTGTCATGGATACACTCAAAATCATTGAAACACCTTCATGCACATTCAAACACATAACTCACATGACTCACATGACTCACATGACTCACGTGACTCACATGACGTTCAATGGATGTTCTATGAGTGTTCTATGCCCCCATTTCGCTTTTTCCGAATTGTAAGACGTCCAATGTCCAGCAGAAGCTTTAAACAATCCATCGCCCTATGGCACCCCAGACCATCCCTTCAGCTACCGTAATCTACAGTGTCTACAGATGTCTACAGATGTCTACAGATGTCTACAGATGTCTACAGATGTCTACAGATGTCCAAATCATGGAAAGAAAGAACGGTAGATTAGTAGATATCGAATTCGTCGAAGACACTGAGACTAGAAACATGTCCGAATACTTCGAGAACACTTCGAGTGACTTAGCCAAAGATGGGCACAGACCTACCGTCACTGCTGTCGCTGTCGTCACTGTCGTCACTGTCGCTGCACCGGGGGCTCCACTCACCCCAAAGGCAGTCGATGCCGTCGCACTGCTTGTCTTCACAGGCTTTCACCTCGGCTTAACACAGTGACACAAGTCTCATGGCGTCATGGCGTCAGGCAGGGCAAGTGTCAAAGCTTGGGGCGGGTCTCCAAAGAAGGGTGGAGTGCGGCTTAAGCGGCTTGGGGTTTGCAAACTTTAAAATTTGACTTGAAGCACAATGTAAATCATATGGAAATAATTTCAGATCAAATTTTGTACACACTTCTGTTGCACCAGTTCCCAGCTCTGGCCCAACTGATGCCCTCGTGCCCAGCATAGCCTCTTCCAAAGCGGTGTTGCAGCCAAGGGTGTCGCCAATCTCCAGGATCTGTTCAGCGATCTTGGGAAACCGAAGTTTTACGAAGTTTTCACGTGTGAAAAGCAACAAGAAGTGACGTGAAGTGATGAGAAGTGACAACCGTTGCAAAGTCTTACACCTGTGTTGTTGTTTCAGATGTTTTGAAAAATAGCGCACCTTGCGTGTTCTCCAGGTGGCGCCAATGCCACAATCCTCAGCGTTCCATCTGTTCAACGGCTGTGCCTGTCACAGATTCATCGAAATTCGGCTGCCAGGGACCCCAGGTGCCTTCTGCATTACTGATATTACTGACCAATCTTTCAGCTGAACGCAAATCCTTTTGCAAAAAAAAAAGGCTATGGGCCCATGGAGTCTCAGCCCAAAGCAGAAGTGCATTTGGACCACTCTTCCCACATGGACCTCAAATCAGACGCAAGGCTGAAAGCTGATAGTAAGGACTGTTCTTACATGGAATAGATTGAATGTCAGTTGAACGACTGATCCAATGGCCATGTGGGGCACAAATTCCGGTGCAAGTCTAAGCTGTCGACAGTCGGCAGCTGCTGGTAGAGCATTCTCGCTGGCCTTATGCGGAAGTATCAAGTTGATCAGTTGGTCCGTGTGGAATCGTATAACATGCTGCTGATCACAAGCTACTGATACTGGTCTCGAGCATCAGAACATTGATCAACTGATACTTCAATTGTGATCCGATTGTGATCAACCAGAAAGACTGTCACATGTGATTCGCACGAAGATGGACAAATTGAATCAAATAGATCGCATGAAACACACGGCACTGACTTGGATCACCACCGCATGCAACGGTCTCCTTCAAGACAGCGCCTGAAGCCAGACAAAGATCTCAGGGTCCCAGGATATCCAGGATCTTGCGGGTGATTTCTTTTCTGCAAACAACTGCATTTCTCATCATGTCATGATTTCTCATATCATATTTCATTTCAATATTTCATCACATATTTCAATAAATTTCATGGTTCATAGATGTTCATAGCGTATCTATACCGTAACCTGTCAACTGTTTGTTTCCGTGTCGATCCGTCAACATGAAATCCTGGGATCTGCCGTCATCTGCCGTCATCTGCCGTCATCTGCCGTCAAGGTTCCTGTGCGACTTGCTTGCCCCGGCAGAATGCAGTTTCCATCGTCTGTAATGCTCCTGCGCTGTGGCGTCCCCAGAAGGTGAAATGACTAAACAAAGTGTCTTCATGTGTCTTCCAATCATAAATGTTCTCAAGACCAATATGTTTGATACAAATGATGTCATACTCTGTGGTATTCTGTTGTTCTCTTTGTTGCACTTTGTTCTGCAGCTTCTTATCTTGTTGCATTGGTATGCATTGGTTGCATTGCACAGTGCTCAGTGATGTGTTTGATCAGGCCAGTCCGATGCTGGGTTTCGAACCGTGAGCGGTGAGTCTGGCCACCACAAGTCCCAGAGCACTCACTCCATCCTGACCTTTGGAGACCAGCCATTTCATTCCCGTGTGATATGCTCACAAGACACAGTAATAACTTAGTAACATACTGATCTCAAAACTATAAAAGAATGTATCATATCGTTTATCGTGTTGATCTTCTTAATGTGTTTTTGTTGGACATTGGTCATACGAGATCATACGAGTCTCTTGCTTGTGCCACTGCATATCAAAGCTATCAAAGCTCAAGGTGCAGATTCTACAGTAAAATTCGGATGAAGAAAGGGCTAGGTGCAGGGCCACTCTCCAAATACGCATGGTGGCTTCGGCTTGTCTTCAAGAGGCTCCGGACACCCAGCCTCACAATGAGATTTTGCTGAAAAGCTTGAGCCTAGAACCAGATAGAACCAGATAGAACCAGAAAAAAAAAAATGAAACTTACAGCATAGATTTTATATCCTTTTATATAATAGCATCCACATTATGCACAAAGCGAGTCGAGTGCTCAGTCCAGACGAGATGCTGTCTGGTTCAGGCTCACATCGCAAGGCTTTCCACCATTCATTTCTGTCTGCAGGACATCGCGGAAGCGAAACTTCTGATATGGAGTGTGTCGATTGCACCTCATGGCATCTCATGGCATCATCACAGCATCTACACTCTCGGGTCGTTGGAATCTATTCTGATCTATTCCATCTGAAACGCTGTGAAAGCTGTGAAAGGTCGCACTTTCGCAGATTTGTCACAGATTTGCCTATGCTTATAATATACATAAATATACATAATCTATCTTAATCTAATGTTCAGTCTGTCGGTCTATGCTTCGCCGCTGCTTCGCCCCAGTCCCAGCTGAGACTTCGAGCCCTTCCCAGGCACTCCACTCAGAGAGGACACAAGGCACTGGGTCGTCACAGCTTTGTTGATTACAAGGCTGCCTCGAGCACTGGAATCCAGAAACTACAATTCGGTCAACTTTACAGTGAAACTCATTAAAGGAGGATGGAAGAGGGAGATATGTCGAAGCAAAACGCTTTCTTCATCTTTCTGTGAGGTTACACTTCCAAACAGATTGGAGTACAATCCTGGGGCGCTGGGGATTCCTGGCGTTTGTCTGACAACCAAGCCCTGGTCATAGATCTCAGCCTTGGAGCGCCACTAGTGCAGCTAGTGCAGCTAGTGGTGGACAAAACTCCAATGTCGACTGTCAGAGACTGTCGACTGTCACAGAACAGTTCTCTATATGAGTTCTCTGTGTCTGTGTGCACGACCGGAGCACAAGGCCTTCCACCAAACATGGCCTCCTGCATCACGCGACGCATTCGTGCCTGGGCCAACAATGGGAGGAAATAAATTTTCAAAAACTGACATAGCTTATCCATGCTTATCCATGCTCCGACTCAATCTCAAAGAGCAGCCGCAATAGCTGCACTAGCTGTTTCGGTTCCCACTTTTCGGGACGGATTGACAGCAACGACTGGATTTTTGGGAAGCCTTGCCTGCCATCCCAGCCCACAGCTCTTGCTGCAAGTTGTCCACCTGTCAAGTCTGTCAAGTCTGTCAAGTCTGTCAAGTCTGTCAAGTCTGTCAAGTCTGTCAAGTCTGTCAAGTCTGTCAAGTCTGTCAAGTCTGTCAAGTCTGTCAAGTGCAAATTGCAGTGCCAATTTGTCAGGTTTCAATCTGAGTCAATCCACAAGCAGAATCTCCACAGAATCTCCACAGGTTTCGCTTTATCTCCACAGGAAAAACAAAACTTTCAAAACTTTTTGAAACGACGTCGATTCTGAGAGCAAAGCTCTGCCCATTCGGAGAGCTCGCAGTCGATGGCATGCGACGGCTGACATGGCTCGGTTTCGTTCCAGGTTCCTGCGCCAGCAGCTCAGCAAGAATCCAAACATCGAAACTAAAAATGATCCAAATCCGACAAATCAAAGAAATCAAACAGAAAATGCAACATATTAATACATTTAATACATATTACACAAATGTATAATGTAGTATTTGATGTAGAAAAAATAGTATTAACAATGTATTAACAGTATTAAGATTTATTCTGTCAACATCCACAGCAAATTTCAATGAGCCAACAAAATGATCATCCACGCGCAGGTCATGTTCCAAGATGAGTGATTCCAATCTTCTCAGCTCCTACGCATGCTCTTCCATCGCCCTTGGCATCCACCAAAATCCTTGGAATCGTCCATGAATCTGCACCGTACATGTATGGTTTTTATATGTTTTTATGACTACACTTCCTTTTACCTACTGAACTGCTGATCGTTTCTAGATGCCCTGTTTAATAAATGTCCTAGTTGTCCTCCAAGTAAAGATTGTCCCTCTTGACGCCTATTCTGCATGCTATCAACTCTGCAATCGCACACGTGGTCAGAGAGGTCTTCAGCGATACAAGACAGGCAAAAACATAGATGCTATCTATCAGTGTCTCAAGAGGATGCAAGAAATCTACACTGATATCCACAAGTATTACAAACACAATCTATTATGCAAATATTTCCCGCACCCAGAACTTTTTGTGGTAATCTAAGCCCTGCATAGAATTGCAAAGGTAGGAATGCAATCACAAAACATGCAAACTTGAGAATGTATTTGTACTTGATTTTGTAAACTTGCACCATGATCAATAAATCTGACTGATGGTTCCCACGTCTCTTCTGAGCTTGTGCGCTCAAACAAAAACCTGTAGGCAGTTCTTGTTAGGTCTAGCAAACAACCAAAAAAGCTCAAAAAGAAGCTTCGCAAATAAGAGGTTCCGTGCATGCCCTCTAAATTTGTGATCGAAACATGCTCGTAGAATACTCAGAGAAAAAATTACGGAATACACAAAATATCGATGGATGAATACACAGAAACATGGACAGTGCTGCCAATGGTCAATGCTACTGACTATAAATTACAGTAGCTCATGACAAAACTGTTTACGGGCTAAGGATCTAAACTATTTGCTAAACGATATGTATGCTTCTGTTGCTAGATATGCATCATATTATGATATGGAACACTATGTTGAGGTACTTTTATTCCAAGAAGCAAGTAAATAGGTACAAAGGCTTATCTTTCAATGAAAAGGCAACTCGCTTTGAGTTTCATACTTAATGTTGTGTATCAGATTCCATGTGTGCATCAGAAAGCTTCTTTTTATGCTGTATGAATCAAACATCTTGCCGTGTTGTTTCTGGTTTCCTGTTATCTGGTTTGAATCTTTCATCAAAGCCAAATATGCAGAATTGCAGCTACGAAGTTTTGAACATTGTAGTAATAAGTATCTTCAGTGTTCTGTTAACTTGTTACATCGTACAAATTCGTACAATATGTATGTTGTGGTATTCTTGCGCTCAGCAGGGTCAGTTGGATAGAAAAGTTTGAACTGCTGTACAACTTGTTTACCATTTGCAGTTTACAATAGTTTACATACGCAAATTGCTGAGCCAGCAAAAAAAGTTGTGAAATTATATTGCATACATCTCCAAAAACCTCCAGTCTCGATTAACATACTATGGACAAAGGTGCTCTGCGACACACGAATCTCAAAAAATGTAGTCGAGCTATGCGGAGTTGCTTTATCAAGTGCTACGTGTAACAACTGATGTTTCAATCTTCGATTTTTCTGACCGTTCCAAATGATGCGTAGAAAATGAGCTATCCATATAGCTTTGTAGAATCCAAATGTAGGTTGCAACTGGGAACCATGACAAAGACCATTTTTGGCATCCCCAAAACGCCGGCATAAGAACATGTATCTTTACGTATCTTCATGATGTCCCAAAACATGTCAAAACATGTGACATGTGAAACCTCCTGCACTTTGGCAGCATCCAAGCTTCTGCCGGGATCGGTAGCGCTGAGCGAGTTGACATATGGAACACCTGGGACGTCCGAGAGTCAAGTTGACATAGTTGATATATGATATAGTGTTGATATAATGTTGGTAAAATGTTGATATAATATTGATATCGTTTGTTCAGAACGTCAGATGTTCACGACACTGTCATCTTTCCACCATTTTCTAATTTCAACACTGCATTGCTGGCGGCCAAGGAACTCATCCATGTGTTCACACGAGGACCAGGAGTCCCAAGCCCCCCAAAGGCAATCCTTGGAGACAAAATTTCTCAAAACATGAGAAATCATCACCAGCTGCACCAACTGCACCAGCTGCCAGCTGTGCGCTACCAAGGATTTGTTTCTTTCATCCTTTTGGTGCACAATTCCGGGAAAAATGAATGAATATGAATGAATATGAACGAATAGTATCTGAGAAGATGTGAAGCGTATCTTTTTGCTCGTCAAGTTGCTTCATTCGACTTCACACACGACGCTGGGTAGCACAATGGATCTTCCAGCCGCAACTTAGCTCAAACACGGTGAAAGCCCAGCTACCAAAAAAAAAAACTGAAAGCAAAGGTGGATTCTGCAAGATTCATTCTGATCTTGGGCCTTTGCGATGGTTTCTTTTACGTGACCAGAGCATGGGTTGCCACACTCGTTGTTCTTGCCCGCACGTCTGCACAGAGATGTGATGGGTTGACAGAAAAGGTCATACTGTAGTATCAACATTAATACCAACCAGCATTTACGACTACTAAAAGGACTTTGGCTTTCCAATCATCTTCAAAATTGATATGCAATCCACACAGGCACGCAACAAAGGTTGCGTGAGATCGTTGCATATGTTATGTGATGTTCTGCACGAAAACGCGACCGCAAGTGGTGCGAGGTACGGACTACAAACAGTTCAAACATGTCCCATCTCTTCAGGGCCTCTGTTTATGTTTCCTTCAGCGAATCTCCTTTGATCTGCACAGAAGTCTAGAACATTTGATCCGTTTGATTCGAAGGCTCCCAGATGGTTGCCGATATTCTCGCCGTTTGGCTTGCCTATGACGCTGGCAAAGTCCAGAGCAGCCACCAACTGCATTCCATTCAGACCACATGCTGAACCTTGGCGTCACATTTCGTGAAATTCCATGAAACTCCATGTGTCTACCGAGAAACGCTTGGTCTACCGAGTCTATCCGAGACTTTTTCGTGTTCCAATGTGTTCCATACCGGGCCCATGTCACACGACCTCAGAATCCTCAGAATCGAGCTCGCAGTCCATGGGGAAGCATTGCTCACACTCCTGCAGGTCTGGACCTGCGAAGCGGCGAAGCGGCGAAGCGGAGAAAGAGATGACAAATATTGACAAATTTCACCGGACAAATGTCCGGAATTCATTGAACTTCAGACTGATTCAGACTTCATCGGAATTCTGGATCTTGGAATCCGAAAAACGTGGAGTGGCATTCGGCCGAGCAACACTTTCTCCAGAGACGCTCAGCGCCATGGCAGGACCTCAAAGCATGACAAACTAGCACAGCAACATACAGCAACTACAAACACAAGGAGTTCGTGTGGAGTTCGTGCTCCAGTCAGCAAACCAATGATCAGAATACTCACAGGCTGTGGACCTCACATCAGAGTTTTTTTGAGAGTCCTGTTTCTTTGCACAGCGTCTGAGTTCTCAACTGGACCTTTGGGTAGTCAACAATTCCAGGCCTTGATTGTGACGTGACAACGCGACTCCAGTTCCCAAGGCCAGTGAATTCTACCCGTCATAGATCGATGTGCATGAGACCGAATGGGACCGAATGGGACCGAATGGGACCGAATCTGATTGTGCTGCATCCAAGTAACAGCTGGCGACAGCATTCTGTTGGGTCACAAACCTTGGGCAAAGATGTCTCTGAGAGATGTGGAGTGAAACATTGTGGCTGTCAGAAACATTTCATACAGCACAGTGTTTGCTCTTGCGTCAGAAAAGGTACTTTGCATCGCGAGCCGAGCTCTCAACTTCTGTTGCGCACTGCATGCCAAGAACTCCCTGGATCAGCTCTGAGCCTGACACGTCGCTTGGTTAGAATTGGTTAAATTATTGTAGTGTTCAATTGATTTCATTTGCCTCGATGTACGCAGACTCGCAGACAGAGTCCGACCGGTCCTTTACATGTTCTTTTTAAATATTTGTTTATGTTGTTTTCCATTACGTTCTCCTGCAATCAAATCAATGTGCTCTGTGCCTTGGCCACAAACATCCGGACCACATTTTGCGGACGGAAGACTCAAGCCATTGCAGTACCTTGGAATGCCATGGCAAGGTCAAAAGGAGGGAATTCGGCCAAAGACAAACCTTCGCACGACAAAGGACGACAAAGCCTGCTGCTTTTCGTCTTCAATCAGTGACTGGGCCGTCCGCGATGCAGAGAAGTAGAACAGGTGACTGGAGCCTCGAACCTAAGGTCAACTTTAGGTCAAAACCATTCAAAACCTATATCAAAATGCTCCGCTCAGAGAACAAAGCCGAAAACGAATCATATGTAACATATATGAAATATGTATGTGAAACATATTGTATATGATTATATTTGTGAAGGACCAGCACTGGCTCAAGCGGCTGCGCCTAAAGATGCTGAAGATGCTGAAGTCTAAGTCCCAAACTCCAGGCACTGTCAATGTCACTTTCATCTCCAAGGCCTGCATCTCTTGTCGCTTTTTAGAGCGTGCCAAGCTTCTGGAGTGACAACGTTACAGCAGATTTGCCATTTCATCCATTTCCTACCACAGGCACTTGTAGGATACTGCCGATTCAGTGCCTTGGAATAGAAGAAAGTGAGACCACATTCACCACTCGACAGAGAGCCCTGACCTTCAGGATGTTCTGAGCATGAGCAGATGTCCATAGCTAGATTCAAGGGCAAGACGAAACCACCCACCATTTCAAGGTCAGGGACAAAACGAAATCACAAGCATCACCATGTCAGCCATTAACATCCATTAACAGTTAATTTAACTCCATTTTCGTTCTGTCTATGTAGCTCTGAAAACTCTGAAAAACCCGGAACGCTGACACGGCACGGCTTTGCCCCGTTTCAGCACTTTGCCCAGGGTTCCGAATCTATGCAAGGTGGGTTGCACTGCTTGGCAGTGCGCCACCTACCTGGAGCCTGCGAGCTGGAGCTCAGTTCCACCATAAGCCACCTGAATCACCTCAAAGTGACGACCGTTCAAAGTGGTTCAATACTTGAATCACTCATGGCACATAATTTTCACATTAAGATTCATATGAATTCATATGATTCATCAAAGGTCGCATGTATCCAGGTCAAACAACTGCCACAACTTGCTGCCGAGAATCATGCAATGTAGCTCACCTTGGAGACATCGAAAAAACTGAAGCAGACCGATATCCTATGGTTTTCTATGGTTTTTCTATGTTCTGATGTTCTGGAGCGCCAACTTTTTTGTAACTTTTCTATACTTTTCTCATTTCTGTTGGACACGACGATCGTACCTCGGATCCTGTGTCTGTGTGAAATCTCTGTGAAATCTCTGTGAAATCTCTGTGAAATCGTCGTGTTTTCATCCCCTGGTCTCTGGTGCGCCAAGGGACGACTGTCAAACTTGTGGAGAGTTCTGCCTCGAAGCCTGCAATGCATGTCTCGTCGGCGCAACGAAGGCAGTGCCATTCTCGATCACCAAAGAAGGGATACGAAAAGCCCTGGCAGTGTCCATTGATTCCATTGATCACACGGCCAACACTTTCAAACACGTGTTTGATATTTGTTTGATATTTGTTTGATATGTTTGATATGTCTGATATGTTTGTTTCATATAGTTGATGTGTTTGATGCATGAAACCTTGTTTTGCATTTGTTTTTGCACACACCTTGTTCATCCTTGTTCCAACACCATGATTTCCATGATCAAAAGCACAACGACTGTCGACGCCGATTCGATAACTCGGTGCGCAGACTTTCCCACACCTGCCGTGCCCAGCACCAGGGCACACCACCATCCCACAGTGATCTTGGAGCCCAAAGAGCGATCCTCCACGAACAATAGCAATAGAATAGCAATAGAATAGCAATAGAATAGCAATAGAATAGCAATAGAATAGCAACAAAAACTGGAAAAGGCGGAGTTTACAACACATGGATCTGAGATGTGAGAAGTGCGAAGCTAAGTATAGTGGAATTGAATGTTCAATGCCAGGACTAGAGGGGCACCTTCAAATAGCCCGCGCAACTTAGAGTTTCTTTGGACATCGCTCGAAGATACTCGAAGTACTCTAAGTTGGTTGCCAAAGCACTGTACAAACCCTGGAAACGAACCAGAATCTTGTACAGGTTAGCTTGACATGCTTGACATCTTGTGACATTTGGTGGTTAAACAAGGCCTAAACATGTAGCGGCTAAACAACCTTGCTATCCCGTCCAGACGAGGCAGAAGATCAGGCATCCACAGCCGATGAAGACTCCCACGGCCTCTGGTGTGGCTGATCCACAGGTAGGAACAGGTAGGAACAAAGGGATAGAGTTCTGCGAAATAGATGGAAAATGTGGGGAAAATGATGGAAAATGATGGACATTGAGCACGAATGAGAAGTCACGGGTATGAACACATATGGGGTCTGACATCTCTACTTAAACACCTAATTTCCCGGATATGTGTTGATTTAGGGTGCCTGATTCTGCCTGTTGAAATTAGAATTCGTTAGATATAATATATATATATATGTCACATGTCTGTGAAATGCACGGCTGGGAAACCAGACTTAAGATGACTCAAGGAAACACGTAAGGACATGTGAAATGTTGGTCTCAAGGAGCTGCAGAGATTCCGGCCTGTAGATATTTCTCACATTTGGTAACCTTGACATTGCGTACAAAGCACAGTCCGAAGATAAGTCCTGGCGGATTCAAGAAAAACATCATTCGACGTCAATTCGACATTGAAATGAACCAGGTCACCAAGAGGACCAAGAGGACCAAGAGGACCAAGAGGACCAAGAGGACCAAGAGGTCATGACTGCCTTCTGGGGACGTGTGTTACTTCTTGTTTCTCCTTGGACTGGTGACAGACCGAAAAATGGACCTGGAGCTCTCAGCACTCAAAAAAACACTTGGATTTAAAGTGATTTAGAGCTGCAAGCTTTTCTGAAAGCTTCTCGGATCGTCAGAGGGTCAAGTCTTCAGGTTCTGAAGGTTCTCTCTTTGGGCTTCGATCAGAGGGACTGAAACAGACTGTTCTCCATGTTGTGCTTAGCTAAGAGATTGCAACTGATGCCTATTTCAGAGAAATTTCAGATGCCATGCTTTTCTCGGTTTGGGCATCGTCTATGAATTAGACAGGTGTCCCTTTACTGCCCAGCCTGCAAGATAGCCACCAAAATGTGCAGCATGTCCAGTCACATCGTCGGGCTTCGCCATTGCTCCAGCACCCACATCAAGCCCAATCCTCATTGTCCGCAGTACGAAGCCATCCGCACATTGCACAGTCAGGCTGACCATGGCTGACCAAAAAATCGTCACTGTGCACCATGCTGCATTGTGTCAAGCGGTGGAAATGGCACTTTCGGCCAAGTTACAGAAGGAGTAGAAGAAAGAGTCGAGGGAAGCGGTACCTAGAACAGGACAAACAGGACAAACAGGACACAGCCAACAGCACACAGTGTCACCCAAGTCAGCCTCACTTTTCTCGCTCCCATCTGTGAACATCTTTCCACATCTTTCCACATCTTTCCACCAGAAGTATCCGCCTGTTCTGCCCCCAATTCATGATCAAATCGGCCATGTGCATTGCCTCGGCGATGAAATGCCGGATGGTGCATTGCCCTGGCAAACATCCCCACGCTTTTGGATGGTCAAGGATGGTCAAGGATGGTCAAGGATGGTCAAGGATGGTCAAGG
>Ga0126342_10006469_pt1 | contig 20771 bp, 18 predicted proteins | sample Cyp1metagenome_FD_92528 | JGI IMG/M metagenome (GOLD analysis project Ga0126342, IMG submission 92528) | Coral microbial communities from Lord Howe Island, Old Settlement Bay, Australia - Cyphastrea 1 metagenome | ecosystem: Host-associated > Invertebrates > Cnidaria > Coral ...
CCCCCCCAGCTAAAGCTGATATAGCGACTGCTATATTAACAAATGTCATTGAGCATTTAGTGTTGCTGTTTTGCCCCCCAATAAGCACGCCTTCACCGCCAAAGCGGTGTGGGCGGATTTTTGGGAACTTGCTTTCAACGCTTGAAATAGATTTCCGGTGGAAGCGTGAACGTCTGAAGCTTTGTTCCCTTCGGTGTCGTTCGAAAAGTCCCAAGGCACGGACAAGACGGTGCGAATCTGGAATTTCGTCGATCGGACGCAAGAACTGTGCAAGGTCTTCAATGAGGACATGGGGCGGCCGACGTATATTCGGCTGACTTATATTGTTGGCTGTGGACCTGTACTTGGAGTCCAAAGTTCTTGTTTTGCCCAGAGTTGATGCATCAGGATGACATTTTCCAGTTGAAACCAAGCTGCTCGAGTCTAGAGATCCCCATTTTTATCAGTTTTTTCTCCATTTTCCTCAATTTTTCTTGTTTTTTCCCAATTTCTGCCAATGTCCTGTAAATTTCCCAACATGTTCCGTAAATCTTTCATCATTTTCCCTCCAGGAAGCCTTCTCCGTGGCCTTCCACCCGAGCGGCTTCCATTTGATCGTGGGCTTTGCCGATAAGGTGCGCTTGATGAATCTCCTCATGGAGGATTTCAGGACCTACAAGGAGATCCCCATCAAGGCTGGGGCCATGGATCCCATGGGCTTAGCTGAATTTTTTGGAGGCGATGGAGACAAAAAGACTTTAAAATCGCGTGGCCTAGAGAGCTTTAACCTCTGCTAACCCAAGATAATATGGAAAATGGAAAGCCACCATGTTTTCATGGATAACCACCATGTTTTCATAGGTAAATCTAGCCATGGGCCCTCTGGGCCTCTGGGCTTTTTGAGGCTTGCAGAGAGACGCGCTTCAGCCATGGGGGCCAATTCTTTGCAGCCGTGAACTCCAACACCATCCAGGTCTGGATCCGGATCCAATGGCCATGGGATTTCACCAGGAAATTTCCATGGGATTTCCAGTTGGGGCTTGGATTAACATGGGGACATCCAACCACTGGGAGTTTCAATGGGGATTTAACCATATTTAACCCATGAAACGGAGATAAATGGTGATTTCACCCGCCAATGAATGGAGGTACAAGGATCATCATATTTTGTTAGAACAGCCGGGGATTTCGAATCAACCAATGGCCAAATACGCGGCATTTTTACAACCCATAGGAATACAGACGTTGAATCCATAAATGGCTGGTGGCACATCCCCTCAGGCAATCATGGCTTGCTGGAAAATTCTCCATTTCCACGGCTTTTCCCAATGAAAGCTTCATTTCAATGGATTGGTTGGATTGGTTTAAGGGAACATCTTAACCGGAAACCATGGATTTTCCAATTCAATATGGGGCTTTCCTGTAAATTTTCTTTTAAACCAATCCATTGATCATTTTTTTCCCGATGAGGTCTACAAGACCTACACCTGCGAAGTGGTCTGCAACCTTCGAGGTCATCAGTCCAAGGTGCCCAGTGCAAACGTGGCTGGGAAATCCCCCGTTTTAAATGGGGAAAACTATCTATAGATATCGTAATTTTCCGTTGCCATGTTTGAGTCCTGGAGGGCAACTGGTGGATAAAAATGGGGAAAACATCGGGATACAATGGCTTTTTTTGTGATATATTAATGGCATATTGGTGAAATACCCCCAGCAACTCACATAGATGCGGGAGAATCCATGGATCATTTCTAAAAGAATCTCATGAATTTCCACAGCTATGGCAGGTTACTGGAAGCCCATTTACCCGATTGTATCATTTGGGCAACATGCGTAAATCATTAGTGGTTGTGGCTTTGGGTGTGCCACATTCTTCTGAAAGTGCTCATGATTTGATGGGATGTGATGCTTGTGATGTTTGTGAATATTTCAGTTCTGGTGTTTGTGAGAAAATTACCCTCTGGTAATGACTAACATAGCTATTGAAAATGGCCATTCATAGTGGATTTTCCCATGAAAAATGGTGATTGTCCATAGTTATGTTAGTTTACCAGAGGGTATGGGGATAGAACTGGAGCCTCTCGTTTTTTTTTTGGGCCAAAAAAGGAAGGTCGGTTGCCTTCACTGAGGTGAAGGCGGTGTGTTGGACCAGCGATGACTTCCACCTGGTGTCCACCGGCCAAGATGGCGCCACTTATGAGTATGACATCCTGAAAGAGGGTCGCCGCGTGTCTGACGCTCGGACAGAACATCTGTGAAAATAACCGGAGGGTCCCTTCACTTGAAGCTTCCTTTGTTGGTACGGAAAATAGACCAATTTCCATTCAGTGACCTATGATTAAGGTGTGAAAGCGCTTCATTACTTGATCAATTTGACACTGATGTTTGGACAAGAATGTTCGAGCCCCAAACGTGTCATTCTCCAACGTTGTGCCTCATGCTGAGGAGTGGTCACAGAAGGGAACCAACTTTACCAGCAACTTGGTATTGTAATGTGGTTTGCCCAATAAATAAACCATCCATATCAGTCATATCAGTCCCAGAAATAGTCGGAACGAACCATCTCCACATGGTAGTTGTTCATGGCATTGGGGTTACCACATGTCTGATTTTTTTCTGGCATTTGATACTGAGTATCAGGGTGTGCGCAAGGGAGTATGGTGAGGTATTGTGGCCCTGACCGACTTCGAAGCAACCACCCAAACCACCACGCTGTATGTGGCTGGATCTGACAAGATGTTGAAGGAGGCAGGAGATGGCTGGGACGAATAAACCATTGGATTCAGTGGATCTTGGGGATCAGAAAAACCCGTGTCTCGATTTGTTGTTTTGGGCTGTCTCGAAATCCTTGGCCCCCCGAATGGAACACAAGAGGTTCCAACCTAGACCCACCGAGGATCAGAGAAGAATTCGCATTGATTTTAAAGTGGAGCTACTATACCGACTATACATACCATCTAGGGCCATTTTTGTGGCCATTGTTTCATGGCGCCGTCTCTCCGCTCTCTCCACTTCTTCCCTTCCCAACTCGCTGCCGCTTCGCCGCGCCGTAGGTTCGAGAGAGCCAACTGACCAACTATTTGGAGTCCAACGCCACCCTGGGACAGCTGGCACTGGCGCCATGCACCCGTGCATTGATTGCTGGCGTGGCAGAGTCCCTTGGCTCGGGGAGATCGGATGGGGTCAATGGCAGCCCCTGGAATGAGATATGATATATATATATATTATATTAGATATGAATAATATTGGGATATTATCCCAATGGACGAAAAATCTTTCACACAATCTTTCTGCCCAAAGTTCACCCGAGCCAACTTTGAACAGTGCCCAAACCTGCCGGCAGCTTTGGTCCTTTGGTCCAATGGTGTCCCAGGTGTCCCAGGTTCCCCATCCAATTTGGGCAGCTACCCTCCACGACCAGGCCTGAAATGCCTGGGTCCTTGCGGTGTTATAACTTCCCTCTGACTGGCGACTACGTGGAGTACCAGGCCCCGACGGCCACGTCACGAAAAGCATCGCCACTGGAGAAATTTTGCGGAAGTTCTCCGTGGAAGGTTTCTGCGAAATTGCACTTGTCGAAGTGGCTTTGTTTGAAAATAGCGTGCCCCCAAACCCATATTTTCCCATATTTTCCCATATTTTTCCCATATTTTTCCCCTTTCAATGGCTACACTTGGAGTACCCAAGTACTGTCATGGCACCGATCCGCAGGCGCATGCAGCTCCTGTTTCTCGGATCCGCGTCACCTGGGATGAGTGGCTTGGCAGAGGTCAAGTCGGATGTCACAAAATCCCCAGGCCATAATACCCTCTGGTAATTTAACATAGCTATGGAAAATCACAATTTTTAATGGGAAAATCCACTATAAATGGCCATTTTCAATAGCTATGTTAGTTTACCAGAGGGTAATGGTCTGAATGCAGACTGCATCTTTAGCCTGAACCGATATTTTGGGCCCGAGCCAACATGAGCCAACAAAAAATCGCCCGTGGCACTTTGCGCCAAAAATGCTGGTTCAATGGTATTGAAATCAATTTCACATAGTGAATGGCATGGATAAGGGGGTGCATAATTGCTGAGAAATCCCAGAAGAAACTGTCCCATAATATCATGCAAACTTCCTGCAAATCAGCAATGTCAGAAGCACAAAGCAGCAGTCCGGTTAGCTGATGAGTGAGTAAATCTGACTGGTTTCCATCCCCAAGCTATAACTTCGTATTCAAAGATGATTCTGTGACATGGTGATAGGTATATATAATTCAAGCATGGTTTGAATTCCAAAAAAACATGATAATTCAGGATTTGAACTGCAAGAAAAAAACATGAAACATCTGAACATTTTGAGTTTCGGCACCTTTTTTGGTCGTTGACCAAATTCAGCCCGATTTTTTCATCAATTCAGGTTTGCAATTCCAAATCAAGCTTGAAATCCCAGGGTCTCAAAACCAATATAGTGGAAATAAGATGCGTCATGAACCTGTGCAAGCTTGCAACACATGTCTTTTACCACCAATACACGTCAAGCGTGCCACAGTCTGGTAACTTTACGGACGAGAACAGGATACGGTAAGCATCGGGATGACCAAGCAGTTCTTGAGTTCTTTCCTAGTTTGAGCCTGATTTCTTACCAAATTCAGGTTGAGATTCAAACAAATCAGCCTGAAAATCAGAAAATAGCCTGATGTCACCCTCAGACCAAAATTTTAGTCTGAGACCCTAAAAGTTTCTTTTCCTTCTCCAGGCTGAAATTATGTCCTTTTGGAGTTCCTAGGTATGATTCTAGATGTCATCTATTCTATCCATGGCATTTGCTGCGATGTTACAACCATTTTTTTTGGGGTGAAATGACTCATGTCCATGGCTCGATCTGAAGCTGCAATCTCAGCCATGCAGCATTTGACATCTGAGGCTGTACCTCTTTAGCACAGGGGATGATGGCTGTTTGTGCATCTTTGACATCAAAAAGCTTGGCCCCGCCAAGCCCGAGAAGGACGATGTGCGGTAGAGATGGACCACCTGTAAGCTGATTTTCCAATACTGTCAGAAGATGGAATGGAATATTCGCTCATATCCGTTAATGAATGTACACACAGACACACACACACAGAGAGAGATATATATATAATATACATATAATATTATATACATGTATACACGTATATGTATATGTATATATATATGTAGATATATGTATATATACATATATATATATATACAGATGATATATATATATATACATATGTTCCATATATTTCCAATTGTAATATTGCATTTATTGCCCTCCAAGGTTTTCCAATTGACAGATTGCTTTTTTCTTCGGTTCCGGGAGGACTTTGGCTTGGGATATGCGGACGAGATCCTGGTGACGCGACAGTTCCTGGATGAGAAACAGGTGGCTGGGTGGAAGCTGCGATGGGCCCGCTGGGCCGTTTTGAAAACGGTGACAGTAGGGTGTTCCTTCCAGACTTTTCAGGGTATCCTAAAGCCAATTTTCATGGGATATTGATTCTAAGTGATTATATAGTCATAAATGGAATTAAATAGATATGTCGAATAAAAAACCATATCATTTTGATCTTTGCAGGGCCAATTCGGCCTTGACATTGCGCATTCCAGGCGACACTCTTGGAATTTGAACGGCGAGTCAGGGCCCCAGAAGCTTTTCCGGTGAACTTCAAGGATTTGCTGGACTTTAATCACTTTAATCCACTATTTACCCATCATTTACCCATCATTAGCCTCTAAAAATGACAAGATCTGTCCAGCCCTTGTTCATCCCCTGGCGGTGTAATGTTATCCCAGGATTTGGCAGAACCCCTCAGTTTCGCAGGAACAGTAACATTCAGACTGCGATTTTTTTTTTTTGGGGGTCAGCCGAGGTAGAAGAACTGGACTCGCGTATCGCCTTCCAACTCCGACACCGAGATGGACTGCACAAGGAGAAGATGGCGGAGATGCAAGAGAAGTACAGCTACTGAGTGGCAGAATGATGCGGTTTTCATAAAGGATTTCGACAAAATCACTGGGAAAAACGGGATGTTCACCGGGAAGAATTTGGATTTTGAACGGCAAGACTGGGATATGGGGCTGATAAGGGGTGAAGAACCATCAAAGATGGTGGTTTGACACCATCAAGAATTGGAATTCCACTGGCAAAAATTGTATTGTAACCAGAACACATGGGAAGTTATGTAAAAAACATGACAATTTAACCGGCAAAACATGGACGAACGTTTGGAGGATGGTACAACATTTACAATATTTGAAATAGCGATGTGATCAATGCATAGGAACTAATCTAACCAGATGTAAGCAGAGATACAGGATAAACATGTGGGTAGCTTCCCCATGGGTGCCTGGCTAGGTGAAGAGATAGAGACGGAAAGACGGAAGTTCGAAGTGCTGAGGGAAGAGAAGGCTGAGATGGAAATGGAAAATGAGCCTTGGCCCTTGGTGATCCGCCCATGGTATGAATCCTGGGTATCTCCAAGTCCTGTGAGATTTATACCATGGGCCGTTGGGTTACAGATTTTTGGAGCAACCATAGGATTGTATTCATGACCAGACCCACTGGTTAGGTTGATTCAGCAGGCTTACAAGCTCGACATGTCATGAGGTTGTGCTGGCGATGGCTGTTGCGGCTCGAGTTGTAAAACACGCACCCGGCGATGGCGGCTTAGCCCGGCCTGGGCCCGGAAGCGTCATGTTCTACTGCAGAACCCACCCCAGGTTCTACAGAAATCATTGTTACGACCGCTGCAGGGATTGTGCGCTTTGGATCTTCCTGGATAAGGTGCGCTACAGACTGAACAAAGGAGGCGAAAAAGAGAATGACATCACCTTGGATGAGCTAAAACGCTACAAGAAAGCCAAGCACCATCCAAGGTTCTTGGTGGAGCTCGGCAAACTGAAACACTGCGATACTGATACCAGCTCTAGTGACTCTAGTGATTCGTCATCCTTCAGCGACTCTTAGAACTTTCATCCAGGGCTGTGCGCTCTGTGGATTTGCCTCGCTGCTGAAAAAGGTGGTGTGGCACCTGGTTTCATGGCCGCTGGGGCGAAGGAAAGCATTTAAAATCCCCCTGGGGCGGCCAGAGGCCCTGGGTTCCAAGTTACGAATCCTTCCCACATTTTTTTTGGGGCAGTGACTGCCATGCTCCAAGGAAGAGCACGTGAAGAGCCTGGAGGAAAATCATGCAAGGTATCTTCAAGAACAGCAAGAGTCTTTCGACCAGAAGATGATTGTGGAGGACATTCTCTGATGTCAACGCCGGGCCGTACTTTTGCAATGTGATTTTGTGAGCTTTCAATCAACAATGCCAGCAAACGGCAAACTATTTGAAAGCTGTGGTTAAATATATCATGATGCTGCCTTGAAAGCTCAAGAAGCCACCACACACACACACATATATATATATAGATAGATATAGATATAGATCCATTTAGAATTCCCAGGATCAGCGCTACAAGAAGCTTGAAGCCGACCTGGTTACTTGGCAGCACCAATGGTGACTGGGAGAGACTCCGGGGCGTCGCGTGGTCCGCGTGGCCAGGAGCGGGAGAAGCAGGAATGGGATGCGCAGCACGGTGCGCTGCTGTCGGAACATGCTGCAGTGGTTGAGCAAATGTGCCTTGGCTGTGCTTGGCCCGGCTGTTGGACAACCAAATTCTGATCGCAAACTCCCAAGTTTATTAACCTGGCTTGGGTGTTCCGTGATTTCCCAAACGGACTTGAAATCACTGGAAGGACCCTTGAGGAATGCAACCATAGAAGCAACAGAGTTGGCCCCAGGAAACAGGACGCCGAGAAGATCCAACGTGCCAACAGGGAGACCATGGACAGGGACATCAAAGAGAAAGAGCTGGCCTTCAAGCATCATCAGGACTGGGTGACTGGGGGCAAGTCTAGGTCCAGTCCGCCTATGTCGGCCTTGTGTTCTGAAAGAACGAATGGTCTACGGCAATAACAAAGGGGCTGCAGCACAAACCATTACAAACTCTTTGGTTATCTTTTTTCCGGAGAACTGTTTTGGGGAGAGATTTCTGGGACATCCGAGAAAAAATTGCCCAAGTCTGACAGTCCCAATGCACCATGCGCAGAATCAGATGCAAACCGCGTCAGGAAACGTTGGCACAGCTGGAGCAAGATGCTGATCGAGAAATCGAAGAGCTGAAAGAAATGCACCTAGATCCAGCACAGATGCAGGTAGACCCCCAACAACTGACAAGATATGGAAGGAACATCAAGGAACCTAACAGGATATTTATATATATATATATATATATGGATATTTGGGATTATCAGATATTGGCAGCTGCATTTCAGGCCGTTTCACTGTTTCATGTCGCACCGAATCGTACATCAAATGTATGACCCATCGTCAGGGCCCTTGCCACCAGGTATGAACAGAAACTTGCACAAGAGAAGGATGACAAAGTACGTCTGCGCGGTCAAGCTGGCATCCATCAGAAGTATCACATCGACTTGCACCTGGGAATTTAGCTGCGATGGTTGGTGCCTGTTTGAGGTTTCTAGACTTTAGGCCTTAGACACTTAGTCAAGTCCTGTGTTTTTTGGGGATGGTGAGGATAAACTCAGCAAGTACTTAGCTGGTGGTTTGGGGTAGTGTTTGACCCTGGAAGTACCACACATATTTCCTGGTTTGCCCATGGCTTAAGATAGGATCCACTTCCCCCGAGGCAATCGAGCATGATGACCAGCGAAGAGAACGTGAAGCAGAAAGCGAATGAAAACCGCAAAGCCGAAGAGCGAATTCTGGGTTTGATGAAGGCCGGACCTGCACCCGAAGCCCAAAGCGTCCCAAAGCCATGGGCCTTTTGAGTGCTGGGAATCGCTGACATTCTGGAAACCACCTTGGAAGGGATTGATGCTGCAGCTCAGGACAAAGACTCCAATGAGAAAGAAATCAAAGAGCGAGACAAGACCATCGCAGACAAAGAACAACGCATTTTCGATCTCAAGAAGCAGTCTCTCAGCTGCACCGATGCTGCCACCCGGTGAGGTTTGTTGGATTTTTTCAGCAGGTTTGTTGGGGTTCCAGCTTCCAACCCCGAATATGGTGGTACTTGGCTGTGATTTGTCAGGACTTCACAGGTTCTCTTGGGAGATGTTTTCTGGTTGTGGTCAGCCGTCAGCCCAGGAACCAAGAGCTTGAGAAGTTCCGATTTGTTGGACCCTGAGACATCCGGAGCATAAGAAGGCAACGTGTATCTCATGTACCGTGCATATAGGTCTCCAAGGCGCAAGCACAACCACACACACACACATTGTATTATGGATATACAGTTATACACTGCGATGAAAAGTATTGTTGCAGATGCTTCTATCATTTGTCCCTGTTTCTTGAGGTTCTGGACTACAAAATTCGTGAGTTGAAGGCACCCTCTTGGGGCGAAATTCATCGGATCCGCTCTTGTTCCATCCCTCCCGGCAGGCGCAGATTGATCCCAAGACTGCAGACATTGCTTCAATGAAAACGCAAACCAGAGCGATGGAAGACGAGCTGAACGACTACAAGCGTTTCTTGTTGGATCGATGTTAGTGTAGTTTATTGGGCATGGGTCAGAACCTGTTGAATGATGATTTATTGTCGTATGACTGGGGGAATAACTATCCATTGGCCAGCTTTTTTTAGGGTACCATCCGGGTACCAGGGTTTTGACCCACAGACATGTTGCTTCTTTTCATGATCTTTCGTGCTGCTGGAGGGACCTTTCAAGGTAGAGGGGAGGGATTTCGTGTCGGCCGAGGCAAAAACAAGCAGTTGGCCAGGAGCTCAGTTTACCGCCGGAGATGGCTGCCACCCACCAGCATCTCGCTGTACACCGCTGTGTCTTGATCCTTGAGGCCTTGCAAATATCACAGCTGCAGATGAAGCAGAGGGCTTTGCAAGAGGAACTTGGTGGGTGTTGAATTTGCAGCTGTTCTGTCGATTTGTGCTGTTTGTGTCGTATCCCCTTTTTTTCAAATTACGGGAAATGTTGTGAGCTAATGAACCGTTGAACATGTCCTCGACTGGCACCCTTATGCTTCAATCTCGCGTCCTCGGCACGCGACTGTAGGAGATTAAATCGCAGAAAAGGACGCGGCGATGAAGTTTTTTGGGTCCACGAGTTTGTTTTGCGTAGAGGGTCGTCAGGGTCGTCGATTTTCTTAAAGCATTCATTTTATGTGCCGGAATCAGGCAACTTATGGCAACTTGATTCCTTGAAAGCACAATGCAAAACCATCATCAAATCATCATCAACCACCTCACCTCACAAGGGATTTCCCATGGATTTCCGTCACGTCTTATCCGACGTGACGTTGGCCTGGCTGGTCACATAGGCTCACCACTTCCAGGAAGCTGCGAGAAGACTTGTCTCTCATCAAACGCTTCAAGTTGGACCTCAGCGATTGCACCTTGGCCGTCAAAAGCGTCAGTGGAGCAAGTTGGATGACCAATGGCCATCCATGGTGAAATATGGTGAATCTATGGACGATTCATGGTGATTTCATTTGGATAGACCAGTAATATACATACACGCACACACACACACATATATATATATATAATATAATATAATATAATATAATATAATATAAATAATAATAATAATAGTAATAATAATAATAATATATATATATGAATTATGTATGAATATATAATGATATGTTTAGAATTATCGTGGAGAATTGGAACATTTTTATGAACGGAGGCTTTTTTTATCGTCCAATCGCCGAGCGAGGCCTGGAAACCATTTCCGAACCGAAGGCGCTCAAGGAGAGCGTCACCGCACTCTACAGGACCTGGGGAAAAAGGTGGGTAAAACAATGCCATGTTTACCACCCATGACTGGGAAGTTTATATCACCTATATATTTATGGTAAATTTGGGGGATGGTTTATGAAATGGTTTTACCCATTGTTTTACCCACATTAATAGCTATGTTTTAAAACCCACCTGTTTTTGGCCGCATTGAGTTGACGAATTTTGGGTACTCGACTCGGCTGGGTCAGGAAGTATGTCCAGGGAGGTGCCAAGAGGCAAGATCTGGATACCGACATGCAGAAGGAGTACAACAGGCTGAAAGCGATGGTTACAGTTGGGAGCTAGGGACAGTTGGGAAGGGGTCTCCATCTTCGCCGGGAGCTAGTTGGAGCTAGATTTGACAACAACTGTCCTTTTTGGCCGGAAAGATGGGTTGACAACGAAATGATGATTGAGCTATTTCTCCCACTATGCCAGTGGATTGTGGCAGTGCGTACTTGGTCCAGGGATGTCCAGGGATTCATAAGCACCAGCTGTAAAATGCTTTGAAAGGATGGGAATTCGACCATCTGCGTGTTGGAATTGCTGACAGCGCTGCGTGGTCCCCGGTGCACCCGGAACAGGCAACGAGACTACCTTGAGAAGTCGGTCGACTCCTTGAAGCGAAAGTTGGAAAAGGCACGGATTTGGCCAAACCAGTCATGGCAGCCACTGGACATAATTGAAATAGTTTGTTTAGAGCAAACGGGCACAGAACAACGGTGGTGTGCACAAAAGTGGGGAACTGGGCAGCTGCAGTTTTGAAGTAAGCAGTGACAAAATTCTTTCATGGAGGGGCCACAGTGTATGTCTGAAACTTCAGGGCGCATTTGGGTGTGTCACCTTAAATAACCAATTTAAGTGGAAAATCATGATAACCGCTGGACTTTAGGGAACCCTATTTTCAGAGAAACCCGTTTCAACCGAGAGATGCTGCCACTAAACCACACATCAATTTCGGACTCATGGTGTCCCCAATTTTGTAGAAGCCCTTGCAGGATAGCCAGGCTCATCGCATTGACAACATGCGCATCATGCAGGCGGGAAATCAATGACTTGTGGCCCGTATAATTTGGCATGTTTGGTGTTGAAAAGTGATTTTCTTATGAGAAGTAGGTGGCTTCCACAGTTCCACATTTGTTTTTTTCAAGAAATCATGTTCCCATTACAGATGTGAGGGTTTCCATAAATGGGGGGTACCCTAAATTATCCATGTTCAAAGGATTTTCCATTATAAACCATCAATTTTGGGGCTTGGGGTATCCCATTTATGGAAACCTCCGTGTATTTTCTATTTCTATCCTTAGGGTCTTGCTTGGGGAAACGATCTGGCAAACCCAATGAGAATGTTTGTTTGGGACTGGGAATTGTTTTGTGCTTCAACATGCCCTTCCTTAAACCAACATAGATGTGGAAAATCCACCATTCATGTAGATTCCGTAGATCATTTTCCAAACAGGAAACCATGGTTTTCCACATCGCAACATTTTTTTTGTATGTTTACCCCAGGGATTCCCATGGTAACATTGGGGTTTACCACAGCAGTCCCCATGTTGGACTCTGGGACGTTTGTCCGAGGAGAATGTCTCGCTGATCCGGGAAATCAACGACCTGCGGAGGGAGATCAATGCCCTGAAGCATGAGCGGCAAGCGCAGGACCAAGTGGAAAAAAGATTCCACATAGTGGTGCCCCATAGATAGCTAAGTTGGTTTATAACTACAATAAGTGGGACTTATGGTAGATATATCTATAGTTGATGGGGGTTATAAACTAACTTATAACTGGGGGGTACCACATTCCAACTGGCCAGTTTAAAGAGGGAAAACACTGATAAATACTGATAAGTAGAACAGTCTGAGAGTAGTCGGGGTTACAACTTCAGTGTTGTTTTCCTCTTTTTTTTCTCTGGTCAATTCTAGGTCCTAGGTGGATGTGGGGTCGAAATCAGCTCCACACCTGGGATTACATAGGTTATGTGTGTTTTTTTTTGCCATGTGCACAGAGTTTCATCTAGAACTGGAACTGGGCCTTTGGCAAATCGTCCCATTTTTTGGAGGAGCTGGCAAATATGGGCCAGGGCATGCAGACCAGCAACCGCGCCGACCTGGAACGTGGAGGGCTCAGCCAATTTGACCCAGTGACCCAGTGGTTGCCATGAGAAGTTCACTGGTGGCCAGGGGAGCTAGAGGAGCAAAGAGAAGAGATTGAGGAGCGCAGGGGCTGCTGAAGCGAAAGCTCAGGGATTTCGTTCTGCCAGAAAGGTAAAGAAATACAACTTATAAAAGTCCCTCAAATAAAACAAATGCACATAAAATCCACCTTTCTCCAAACTTCCTGCATCCTTTTGTTCCAATCTGACCGACAATCCAATTCTTTCCTGGTGAATCTCCCCATTCGCCAGGAGCTCAATAAGCAGCTGAAAGACTTTGACCAGTGAGGCCAGTTCTACTTCCAGAGGGTGTAGGATCCCACCAAAGCGACGGATGTATTCCACACACTGGTTTGGCTCCCCCTCGGTGTCTTGCAGGTGTGCTAGCGCTCCATCTTTCGTAGTGAAGTCGTCTCAGTTTCAGTTTTTTTTTGAGCTAAATTTGCTCAAGAACCAAACCTTCAATGAAGGTTGTAAAAACATGTCTCACTGCTGCATGCGATTCTGCAGTCTGCAGTTTCACTGCCGCCGGGGCAGCAGGGGCTATCGCAGAGTCGCCAAGCCAAGTTGTTGGTCGTCCAGATTCATCCACTTTTTGGGCATCAATATGTTTACAAAATTCGGAGGTTCTTTGATGATAGTTTGAGTTATCCAAAGCCAATTGGATAGTAATTTGATGGTAATCCAGGATCCAGGTACATGTTGATATTTTCAATCAGCAAACCATCCGCTACAAGGTATCCAAAAATCTCAGACTCCAAACGTGACTGGCCATGGGCTGGAATGGATAGCCCTGACTTTGACCCTCCGCCTGCGGTGCTAGTGCCGTTGGCCGAGAGGGACCCCCGATGCCACGGCAAGAAAAGGTGGAAATTCCTCCAGATCCCATAGATCCCATTGGCACTGGGACCTCCAAATGGTTTCACCAGTCATCACTAGCCACAGCTCCTTCTGCGTTGGGAGGCCTTTTCAAGGTGTACAAGGGTGGTGCCAGACAGGCATGGGAGGTGCCAATGGGGGAGCTTGTGGCATCTGGGCATCACCAGCACCAACCATCTTTGATAATTAAGTACCGAGAATCCTACCAGAAAAAGCTTTAAGTCATATAAATATAATATTTAAATCTCATTTTCGGAAATGGTATTGAGTTTTAAAGAACACCCCCCTCCCCGGAATATTAAAAGCTAGAATTTGGAAACTCCGATTTAGTATCGGATCTATACATTGGTACGGTATTTCAATGTATTTCAGATATTTTTAAGATTATAGCCAGCGAGTGATGGGATCAGTATAGATAGATATGTATATATATATAATATATAAATATATACACAGTACATTTATAGCAACCCCAAAAATATAGACACGTGATTTACCAGCAGATGAGTAAATCCAGCAATTCCTGCTCGATTCCTGGACAATCATGATAAGAAAACAGGAAACTCCAGAAAATATAGATCGAAAAAGTCATGTATCCAAAGTTTTCGTGGGATTTTACATGTCCATCTTTTTGGGGGAAGCAGTGCAACTTCAGGAAGTTCCGAAGGCCTGGGCGACGCGGATGAACTTCCATGAGCCACTCGGTGGAACGATGGGACCATTAATGGGGATATTGTGGGAGACATTTTTTCCGACAAACACCTGGGGGTTGTCTCAAAATGGATACTTACCCCAAACTGGCCATCTTTTTTTTGGATACATTTTGGATGATTTGGGGATCTATTGGCCAAGGAAATGCGGCAAATTTAGTATGAACCATAGTTTCTTATCATTCAAAGCTGTCAGAAGTTTAAATGAACAATTTGAAGGTTGGGAACATGAGATGACTGCAGGTCACCGATTTTCTGGGGAGAGTCTTGCACCTGAAGTGGTGCAGTTTGAGCGCCTGGGACAGCTTCAGGTTCATGCAATGGGCAGAAGAGCAGGCGACGCAGGGCCATCGCAGGGCCCTGGTCTGGAACATCGGTTCGTTTCGGCCGAATGGCTATGCACTTCTGTATTTTCTATGGTCTAAGCCATTCACAGGTAGCTGTCCTGGTGGTTTGCATCTTCATATTGAGTTGCAGTGGCTCAGATCTGACAGTTTGATGGCTACTGTGGGTTGGTTCAATGGCTATTGGTTCACGATTTTTGATATACCGCGAATTGTGAAATTGGACGGCTGCATGCAAAGAGTCACTGATAACCAGCCATTCAGTTGGACTTCACCCCGCACGATTGGTGCTCCCTGCCGACATTCGCCAACCCCGACTGTTTACCTCCAGAAGAATATCCTAAACAGATCCTTTTAATTTCAAACACGACCAATTTTGTTGCATCAATTTGTGTTCCTTTTTCGGTTGCCACACCAACTTCCGCCGAATAAGCAAAGTCTTGCTGTCGCTTTAACATTTTTGTATTTTTTGTATTCTTTTTGTTGGTAAGTATCTCATTTTTTCTCCATGTGTTTCCACATTTTTAGCGGTTGCATCCAAAACAATCCTGTTGGCTGCATCGACTCATCATCCACTCTTTGGCTGGCGGCTAAATCCATAATTGTGTTGGTCATTGGCAACCCCATGTCGAGGCAATCATCCGCTCACGTGGCTTCGCTGTGTCCAACAGATGCCTCTTTGATGTGGGGGCTCTGAGCTGTGCCGCATTTCATAGTCTCCCTGGGACCTCCGCAGCTGACAGCTACCAAGGCCTTGGATTTGCATGGAGCGGGAACCGTGACTTTAGAGGCCATATGACACTGGAGACCGATGCAAGGGTATGGCTTCATCCATTTGCTGTTTTGGTGTGTCTGAAAATGAGCTTCCCCAAAATCCCATGGTTTAAAGCCTTAATTTCCCTTTTCGAAATGCAATTGGTTGCTGGCGTCATGTTCAGACACGCCCAAAAATAATCTTTAGTTTTACATATGATCTCCACTTGCGTCCCCATTATATCACCATTTTGTATGTTTTTCCTTTATTTCCCACTTTATTCACTCGTTTTCCCGTTGTTTGAGCTGCAGGAATTCACTTTCTTGGACCATTGGGCGCACAAACGTCTCAAGAAGCCCCTGCCTGTGGCACCTGTTGGGGGAGCTCAATGGGCTGGGATTGGGTCAATGCAGCCATCATTTAATCATCATTTATCACACGTTCATCTGTTTTTCTAAGCTTTTCACCAATCTTCCATGGAATTTTGAATTTTCTCAGTATTTTTCCATATTTTTCCCAGGAATCCGTCCGTTTGGTCCCGCCCTTTTCCGCCTCAGTCAGCAGGGTGTTTTACGCCATCGCCAGCGGTCGCCATGGCGTGGCAGCACTGGAGTGGCCGCGACGTCGCCACCTTCGTGGAGACGGTCTGTGGGCTGCCGCAGTATGGGGCGGCCATGGCGCAGATCAACGGCGGGACGTTGCAGGTCGTCGGGGGATGGCGGGCGGATGGCGCTGGGATGGGGGCCCCAAAAAATGACCCCACTGGAGTGTAATCTTTTGGGATAGATGAGTGAGTTTGTTTGGAAAAATGAATGGATAATGATGATTGTTGAATCTCTTTACTAGTTTTTATTCACTTAATAATAGTGGATATTAGTGGTAGTTTAATATGGCCTTATATGATTTGATATGGTTTGATAGAGATAATGATGGGATAATCATAGGAGATTCATGGACTTACCCTGCGGTAGTCAGCCATGTGGCTGGAAAATTCCCGAACTAAATGGAGCAGTGGGATTTTTTTCTACACATGTCTATATATTATATATGTATATAATATGTCCATATTATTTACTATAGCATGATCAAACTGGGCGTTGGGGTAGCGGGTTGGTGGAGGTAGAGGTAGAGGGAGCCACCCCTAAAAGATGGAAACATAATTTGGGATTGGGGTTCTCATGAATATGATTAATGTGTTTTATTAATCCGGGGTTGACATAAGCAAACATAATTAGCTGGGGAAAACCCACAAGAATGGTGGTTGGAGGATTTGAGGATTTTATTTTTCCCCCCGTGTGCTGGAACGTGGTATTTCTATTGCGGTGGCGGATTGTGGGATGGTCATGTCCTCAACCTTGTACCATCTGGCGATTTAACATACTATGGGGTATCAGTGGGGTCCACTTTCCATAGTCATGTTTGATTTCTGGAGGGTACTTGGGCCTATTATTTTGTTTCTGCTATACCTACTGAAGTCATATCATATCCTTTTGACCACCTCGGCTTGCGAACGGCACAGGAGCTCTACTCAAAGGGAATGCTTCAAAAAGGCTTGACACGCGCGGGTGTGAGAGATGCCGATCATCAAACCCTCATTGCCAATGCGGTGAGCGATTTGGAGTACTGGACCCCAGAGGAGTCTGGCAAAAACAGCAGATGTCTTTTTTTTTTAAAGGGAATGCGCAGCCTAGATTGAAATCCAAGCCTGACAATATCCAAGTACTTTGGATAGAAGCAGGTTCACTTGACCAGATGCCATTCAAACAACAACATGGGATGGATTGATCCGTGACTCTTCTGTGACAGACCTTAGATGCCAAGGAAGTGACCAGTTGGTACCGGGAGAACTGCACCAAGCCGCCTCCCATCCCCATGGCCCCTTCGGCCCCGAAGCCCCTCCGCATGGCCCCGCGGCAGAAGTTCTACGCGAAGATCACCGGGCCCATGACGCCCAGGCAGAAGACCTCCACGGAGCTCGGCCTGCAGCGATCTTCCAAAGTGCCCGGGCATTTCTCCGAGGAACGCTTTACGCCCATCATCTACGAGAAGACCTACGACTTTCCCAGCCGCGGTTATGGAGATGTAAAACTTCAGGACTGGCAGCATGGGGGATGTTTGGTGGAAACAGGCTTGGTTTCCTGCCACATGGTAATTTTTAAGATATATAATGGGGACAGCTTCAAAGAGTGTGCCAGAACTTCAGTCCCTTTCGTCTTTAAGGGATCCATAAGTGGCGAAAAGATTACTTGGACCTGTTTCAGTTTTCCATGTCCCTGAGTAGCCTCAGGAGCTTGAGGAAGAAGTGGTGGTTCCCCCCTTGAAGCTGCGAAAGAGTCTGGCTCGAAGTGTGCTGGACTATGAGAGCATGAGGGATTCGGACTCACCGCCCCCTGGGGCGCCTCAGATGAATGATGGGGGCGATGGAAATCGGGCATTTTTTTGTTTGAACAAATGCGTCCGTAAATTCCGGTCCTGATGGACACCTGGTGAATGGTGCTGGTTGTAGAGCGCGGTTTCCTGAAAACAGCCATCACTGGCAACTGCCAGCATCACGATCTTAGGTGGTCGTCAAGGGCTTGCGGGGCCTGCAATCTCTGAAAGAGGAGGAGGAGAATGCAGCAACGAAGATTCAAGCAAATTTTAGGCAGAAGCAGGCCAAAAAGGCGCACTGATGCCATGGGCATCCCAAAAGAATGGTTAGTTGAGCATACTCTGGGATCGGATGACCAGGGCGGAAATTTTGGGGCATGGCATGTTTTCGAATGTTTTTTGCTATCGAGGAAGTGGCCAAAAAGCAGCAAGAGAAGCAAGAGGAAAGTGCTGCGGCTGCGAAAATTCAAGCGAGATATCGCGGGAAGAAAGCAGGGAAGGACATGAGATTGCACTTGAGGGTGCTGCTGCTGCTGTTTCCCTGCAGATTTTGGGTGCTCCATGGTGTTCCCCAGTTCAATGTGATAAAGCTAATGCCACAACCCCCGAGAAAATGGTGTATAACACCCGGAAAATTTGGGCGGAACATTTGGGGATGCTTACTTGAGGTGCAGTTCCAGTTATAAGATGTTATAAGTGGATTTGTAACCATAGAAACTCTCTGGGTTGCATCCCAACTTATAGCTTCAAAAATCCCATGGGCACCGTGCCAGGAGGTTCAAGAGATGCGGGAGCAGAAAGGGGCCGCCACGGCGATCCAAGCGAGGTACCGACAAAGAGCGGCGCAGCGAGAAGTGGACGCACGGCGAAAGGAGAAACAGGAACGGATGGCTGCAGCGGATGGCAGTGGTCCATGGTAGGGGCCAGTGATGTGAGTTGGGTGACAACATGTTTGCTTCGTAAATCTGTATGATCTATGTTAGCATTGCTGGTGGCTGCTTTCAAGTTTCATTTCTCCCCAAAAAAATGGTGAAGCCCAAAGTCAGGACATTCTGTGGCAGCATGGAACATCTGAACGCTTAGAGCAGCATCCAGCTATCATCCTGGTCCTTCCTTTTGGTCGCACCAAGTGCAGGAGACAGAGCAAGCAGCCACAAGAATTCAGAGCAGATTCAGGCCGACCCTGTGGATGATTTCAAAAGGGGACTTGAGATAGCTGCAACATGATTTGCCGGAGCGGAGCGCTCAACCTTGCAGATTGTCTCGACTGTACCCGGTAGGTTCCTGCCCTATCTTGTTTCTAGCTGGGACCGCTATCTTCCGGTTCGAGCTGTCGCTGGTGTATGTCTTGGCACCGGTGTGGTGTCCCGGACTGTGCCACCCCTTGACCGCAAACCTATGAGACCATCCCTTCCTCGGTGTTTCTTGAAATAGAATGGCACAAATCTGCATACACAAACACACGCACACGCACACACACTACTATTGTTATTGTTATTGTTTTCATTTCTGTATTCTGATCATCATTATCATTATCCTTATCATTGTCATTATAAATTATCATTAATGTCAAGTCAGGATCAATATATCACTAGGAAAACGCCCACACAGGAATAATGTTTGGGCAATACTAAAATGGGTTGGTTCCCTGATTAATATACCAGATTGTGTACCACCCAATTAATCAACCCCACAGAGAAAATCATGTTTTTTTGGTGGTTATCAAGACTCATTCGACAAAAAGGTGTCCTCCATAGGAATCTTATCCAGTTGGTTTCCTCATCTTCCCCTATAGGAATCTTATCCAGTTGCCCATTGGAAGTTGACCTCTTATGACTTCAACTTGGGAGGTCGATTAGATAGGGGAAAAACCTTAGTAGAACCTTATCCCTAGGTACCTACCTTCTGAGGGGGAGTTTTATTAATACAGACTTCACATTGAAATAACCAATATTTGCTATTTTCTTTTAATATCATTATAATCATTATTACTATAATCGCTTTCGTGTTTTCAAAAGAACATTTTACTGTAGTATGCTTCCTACATGCACATACAAATTCATACATGGATACATTTCAATAAACACACGAGTCTAGATACTATCTCCATATACGCACGCATATCCCTCTCCAGGCAGCGACAAGCCACTGGCGAGGTTGAGGCTATGCGGCATAGAAGGCAAGAAGCAGAGAAAAACCGACGCCGTGAAGAGTTTAAGAAAAGCTTCGCGGTGAAGATTGATATTTCAAAAGATCCGGGGTCCTCCCAAGCATCTGTGACCATTATGGTGGTGCCGAGGGAGGCTGTTGATATACCAATGAACGAAGAAACTGCACAAGCAGCCACAAAGATCCAAGCAAGGTTTAGGCAGAAACAAGCTGCAAGTGAAGTTGATGCACTGAGAAAGAGAAACGACGGACAAAGTGCCGCTGTCAACGATCCAGCAGACGAGATACCAGACAATGAGGAGACAGCGCTGGCTGCTACCAAGATCCAAGCAAGGTTTAGGCAGAAGCAAGCCGCAAGCGAAGTTGCAGCAATGCGACAAGGAAATGATGGGCAGAGTGGCCCTGCCAATGATCCAGCAGACGAGATACCAGACAATGAAGAGACAGCACTTGCAGCCACAAAGATCCAAGCAAAGTTTAGGCAGAAGCAAGCTGCAAGTGAAGTTGCAGCAATGCGACAAGGAAATGATGGGCAGAGTGGCCCTGCCAATGATCCAGCAGATGAGATACCAGACAATGAAGAGACAGCACTTGCAGCCACA
>Ga0126342_10006470_pt1 | contig 20770 bp, 17 predicted proteins | sample Cyp1metagenome_FD_92528 | JGI IMG/M metagenome (GOLD analysis project Ga0126342, IMG submission 92528) | Coral microbial communities from Lord Howe Island, Old Settlement Bay, Australia - Cyphastrea 1 metagenome | ecosystem: Host-associated > Invertebrates > Cnidaria > Coral ...
ATCATATATTGTATTGTATATTATATCTTATATATTATATACTATATATTATGTATTATATATTATATATTATATATTTTAAATTATATATTATAAATTATATATTATAAATTATATATTAAATATTAGATACTATATGTTATATACTATATATTATTTATTATATATTATATATTATATATATTATATATATATTATATTACTGTATATATTAAATGTTATATTTTATATATTATATATTACATATTATATATTATATGTTATATATTAAAGATTATATATTCTATATTATATATCATATATCATATATCATATATCATATATCATTAGTTATTATATATATATATATATCCCAGTTAAGCTCTTATGGTCGATGGACGCTAACTTCTATGTAACATACTTGTATAGTTGTGACCCTATATATACCATAAAACGGTACTAGTATTAGTTATAAGTTAGTTATATCATCTTTTAACCCAGCTACAAGTTAATGGAGTTGTCCCCAGATGAGCCATGGAAGAATACCCTATCCCACCCATCCCATTAGACTGGTCAGCAAACGGCTATCGGCTATCCTATTCTGGGTTAGTCCATACCCAATAAACAATTCAGTATAGCCCCATCTCTCTCCATATCCATATCCACATATATATATATATATAGTTATATAATTATATAAGTTTATGTGTATATAATATATATATACACCCATCAACAAGGTTCTTCGGAAGGCTCGGATGTCTCCACTGATAGATATATATATATAGGTCAGTATCCATTGATTGGCACGTCCTTCTCCGCTGCCAAGACACACCATGGGCCCGGTCCTTTAGTTCGCTGTTGTCCACGCGATACCTGCCACTGGAGGCGGGTTTACCCGATTATTCGGACAAACCCAAGTAGGGAGGAAAGCTGAAGTTAGTTAGATGGGGACTGTTATTTCCAAACTTTTCAGGATCAAAAGAGGACTGTTGCGACATGTTGAAACCAGCAACCAGTAGCTGTATGATTATGCTCATTTTCAGCACGTAACTCTACACATTCCTGGCAGCTGTTTACGATGAACAACTCTACCTGTGGCTGATGAACAATATCAAAGTAAGTCAAATCTCAAATCTAGTGAATGACACATACAATGAATTCCCCTGATAACCTTCATCTCTTCTGGAAAGAAGGGATTTGGTGTTCTAAATCCTCTGTATTATCATACGCCCAAACTTTGTACAATTTTCACCGGATATGATATAATATGATATACATTGATATACTGCATTTTCTGTAATCCAATAGTGAGGTCGCTTCCAGTAGCCAGCATGAAACCCACATATCTCACAGAATCTCACAGCCAGAATCGCTGACTCACCAGCAACCGTACCTCCAGTTGATACCGAAAGTGTTGGTTTCCCGGTGTTTCCCACTAAACATGGCCACGAATTGCTACGCCTGACAACACCGCAGTCACTTTTAAGGCAAAAGACGTCACCTGCACCGCCCTCACCAGCTGCACACCAAGGTGCTTGTTCTGACTGACTTCCTTCAAAACACAACAGCCTCCGAGCCCGGGGAGGTTCACCACCGTTCGATCTTGTTGGGTCCAAATATAGCCGCCCTGTGAACCGTTAGCCGCAAGATTGGCATGTGTATCTATCTATATATACACATATTAATGATTATTAATGTGGGAAGGGTGATATATGTAGACAAATACATGATCATGTACCTATGGACTCTTTGCTATCTTCTTGATATCCTAGATATCCCAAAAGACTATGGTCCAAGGGAATCCTCCGACCTTGCCCCGACCCAGCCTTTGATTTCCAGTGGCAAGTATCCTCAATGAGATGGCCATGGAAGGGATTTGGTCATGTGGTCCCAATCATACACATAAATAAACCAGCCTCAATTAAGGTTTATTGGGTATACCGTACCCCTCTTGGATGCTGTAAAACTGAGAAAACCATGAGAAAACAAGCCGACAACCAGCAGGAATCGCCAACAAAGTTTGCCATCACCAAGGAAGAGCTGGTTCTAAGCAAAAAAGTATGGATGATCATAGATGCCTCCAAACATTCCCGATTTCTGTTGGTCAAACTCCATCTTCCAATTCAAAATGTCAATGCTGGTGAAATCTCCATATCTTTCTTGGTGAACTCCCAGCCCTGATTATATTTCCATTAGATCACTATTCTTCCTGGGTCAAACGGTTAAACATCATCTGGTTGGTGGTTTTAACCATCTTGAAAAATGCTAGTCAATGGGAAGGATTATCCCATATATTATGGAAAATAAAGAATGTTTGAAACCACCAACCAGTCATGAAACCACCATTTGTCATGGCGAACTCCCCAAAAGCACCGTTTCTTTCGACCCAAACCATCCGCCAAGCATCGCGTGCGACTCTCCGTCATCTTCGGTATATGGCCTCCACGCCGTGGGAGCACATTGGTATACCTCAGCCAAATTTACCCTCCGGGAATCCAACGTTGGATTCAAAGAGGGGGAAAAAAACCACGGATGGGGAGGGGGCCAGCTGGCAAACAAACATGTGGAGTTGTAAAACACTACCGCGTATTCAGCTAATGTTTTTGAACTCATTTGGACTGCAAACTCATCGTCCATTCCATGGATGGAAGAGGCGGCAACTTTCTTAATTGTCGTCCCAGTCTCCATCTGGCAATTTTGTGCTCCTCATTCTTTCCAGCAGTGCACCCCATGGCTTTGCAGCCGCGTGCCGTGGTGCTTGAGAGCTTCTCAGCTGGGTGGCGAGAGGATCCTCTACGAAAATCATTCAGTACTTATCACTACTTCAGTACTGTCACTTGAAGGGCTAAAGGTGGGAAGTCTTGAAGATGGAAACCGAAATCTGATATTGGGTATGGTTCACCAAGGGATCAAACGGCTCATTTAGCCACTTCGTCCTGCGCCATGCAGATTTTTTTTGATATCCTCATGTTCATTGGCTGCCTTGAAAACCAAAATGGGACTATAAATCTACCGTATCATTTGGGAATCCATGACAATTTTCATGGGAGTAAATCCCTGAGTCTTGCTGGTATGGCCCCGCAAAACCACATTGTTCGCAAAACCACAATTTTTGCTGTGCAATGCCTGTTTGGTCAATCAATACCTAGATGGCTGGTGGCAAATCAGCCACAATCAGAGTACTTGAGTTGGTAAAGTTTGATGGTTAAATCTAATTTTTTACGGTTAAATCCATCACTTTCCTATGTCAAAATCAGCTAAATCCACCCAGTTTCCATGGTTAAATACACCACTTGGTCCTTTTAAATCCCCTGATTCTGTTGGTTTCAGTCCGCTGGGCACTACCACGTCGGCTCGACATGCCCAACGTGCCGGGCCCGTGCCTCGTGGCCCATGCCGTATCTCTGCGCCTGGCGCCCCAAAATTCGTTCAGATCTCATTGGATCTACCACTTCTTGTGCACATTTTCTGTGTATAATGTGGTAAACCCAAAAGAAACCACCAGTTTCGGAGGGTTTATACCACCCATTTCTGGTGAATTTCAGGATGGTTTACAAGTTTGCATATCATATGATATTTGGCTGGATTTTCATAGTTCACCATCCTGAAAAATTTTGACATTAGGCCACAATTATTGGGTTATTCCCCTACTAACCACCATCTTGTGGTGACATCATTTGAAGTCCCGATAATTCAGCTAGATACACACATATATGTATATATGTATATGTATATATGTATATGTATATATGTATATGTATATATGTATATGTATATATGTATATGTATTTATATATGTATATACACGTGTGTGTATAATATATATATATACATAATATATGTATTTATACAGCTTGAATATTGTATAAGAATGCATTGTATAAGAGTTTGAGGGGCTCGGATCCAAGGCGGGCTACATATTTTCAGCTATACCAAGCACTTTAAGAATTTGTGGAATAGGATTGCCAAATTCTGAAATTACTGCTTATACGTGAGGTTTGCAATTCCCCTTTGCGGTTCACTTTTTTTTTGGTGGAGTGACCAGTGACCCCTTATGGTCTTATGGGATGAAATCGGGTTTTGCAGAAAAACAATTTTTCAAGCTCCGAAAAAATGTTTTCTTCGCACATGCTTGGACTGCTTCCAATCCACGCAAAATCTATATATGGATAGACTTGGGGACCTGAAAGATTGTTTTTCCCAATAGCTTGATGAAAACAGCCCTGGCCAGGAAAAAACCGTGGCTAGAATCGAGCCCGCGACCACGATACCTTAGCCCAACGCTCTGCCGACTGAGCTCCGCGGCTCTTGGCAAGAAAGCAATTTTTCAGGCTCAAATTGTTTTTTTCCTATTCGCCCTGAACGATGAAATGGAATGAACCCTTCCCGCGGGGATTGAAGGGGCCCAGCTAGGCACTGCGAAAAAAAAAAATCGCGCCCTGAAAAATTGTTTTTTCGGCGCTGCTCTTGTGAAACTCAGACAAGTCCGGCTTTGCAAAAAAAACAATTGTTCAGGTTCTTTAAAAAAAATTGCATGCCTCTTGTTACACCTGCCAACTCCACCTCGTTACCTCGCTTTAGCTCGCTCCAAATTGCGCAGATGCATACAATAGAGAACTAAGAATGCCCTAAGAATTTGATGGGCCCTCGACCTATTGTGGTGGAAATTTGCCTGCATTTAAAAAATAAGAATTTGATGGACCCTGGGCCTCAAGCTTTCAGATTCTTAACCAACTCTCGGGCTGTATATATACGTATATACATATATATATATATGTGTGTACATTAAATAAAATATGTGTATATATATATGTACATATCTATTTATATATATATATGTATATATATATATATATGTATATGTATATATATATATATGTGTGTGTGTATGTGTATATATATATATATATATATGTATATATCTATATGTGTATATATATATGTATATATATGTGTGTGTGTGTTTGGATGTATTTTACATATGTATACTGTATATATTACATACATATATATATATGTGTACGGTGGTATAGATTAGATAGATGTTAGATTCTATTGGATTGGATTAGATCGGACTAAATTCGCTTAGTTTGGATCTAGATTTAGATGTTGATTTGGTTTAGATTTGAATTTAGATTCGATTAGATTAGATTCGATTAGATTGGATTAGTTAGATGTGTAGATAGATAAGTGGATAGATATGATAATGTGATAGATCTGATAGCTTAGATACGATAGATACGTCAGATAGTATCTATACTGTATGTACATGTATACACATATTTCTGAAAATGTTGATATTGTCCAGACAAGATAATAACATGAGTATAACAATGAAGTTAATGAAGATTGGGATATATCCGCGGATATCAGAAAAAAGTGTGGCTGAACCAACTAAAAAAGGCGGGATGGTCAACACATGTAACTGGAACTTTCAAGGCGGAGCCACATAAATTGGGTGCAGCCGTTGCTGCCGTTGCTGTTCCTTGGGTCGAAATCTTCAGCCACACCACGCTAGGTTTGCCTGAAAATATGATTTTGATGGTTGAGAACATCATGTTCATTGAAATGGCCATTTGAGTGTATTTTTCAGTTTTCAGACAAAGCCATTTACATCTGTTGATAGGACAGCCCATGGACAACCCCAGCATGCCTTCCGCTGCTCCTTGAGGACTTGCAGTTGAGTCGCCACCTGGAGGACCAAGAGATTGGGGAAATTACTTGGTGGTTCACCTGTTGTATACATACATACATACATATATATATATATATTATAGTACGAGTAAGTAGATTATTACCCGAGCCATAAGTAGAGTAAGTAGGCCTACATACAGGAATCCATTATAACTGGGGTTCCTAACGAACTTACGATTCCTGGGGTGAGCCACAAGTACCCAATTCTGTTTCCACATAATAAATAAATAGATATATAAATATATATAATATACGTATATAATAGGTATGTTCAATGGCAAGATGGGAACACCTGCAAATATGTTCAATGGAAACTTACTCAAGTCAGAAAAATCTACAGGAATAGCCACTGTTCACTGCATTGATCTGAGAGGATCAAAAAACGGGTTTCGTGCAATACCCAACGCGACCAATACGCTACCAATAAAAACCCTAAACCCAAAACATTGTGTTTTATATATATATATATAAGTTTCTTGTATTGGGCTTACCACATTTAGGAACCAATGATAAGAACAAGTATCATCCCAGTATTAAGCTGAGATTCGTCCCAGTCCCGTAGTTCATCCCAGTAAAACCAGCATGTAAAAGAAAAAACGTGAACCCCCCCTAGAATATCTTAGAATCTCCCCATTCTCTACCGATCTGATCATCTAAGGTTCGATCACCAAAGGCCTATTCGGAGACCTGGGGTACCAGGCAAAAAAATCCTGGTTGCGGTCCCCACCTTGGCATGCGCCGTGGTCAGCTGCTGGAACTGCTTCTCCGGCACCATGGGCTCCTGCGCTCCTCGTCCCCTTGGGCCTCGAAGCAGTTCCAGTTCGCGCTGCAGCAGCAGAACGCGGTTCTGCAAGCGGTGCACCTTAAAGGCACCCGGTTTCGGAATTTATATTAGGAGTTGTTTGGGGAAACGAGAATCTTGCGGGAATTCAGTTGGGAATATATGGATGATTGTGGGTTAAACGTGGGAATAATGAAGGGTTTATCAATCAAAAACGTGGTTTAACCATGCCAAACAGGATTTTGACCAGAATTTGATGGGAATATGATGACAATTACCCTTTCTGCAACTTTTGTTTTGAGCAACCCAAACATGAAATATCTTATGGATTTTGCATGTTTGTTTCAATATTTTGGAGTTGAATTTGAGAATTATCTATACCCCATCCGTTACTGGAGGGTGGATATAGGGGAATAATGGGGATATTGGCGGCTACAAATGACCCAATGTTGAATGTGTTTAATGATGTTCATTATGGAATATTTCTAATTACGGATATTTTGTCGAAGCCATGAATCAGGGAGGGATATTGGGTTTCCCGCCTCCTGCGGCGATGGAAATTTTGAACAATGTGTCAGTTTTCTGCAGACTCATTTCAAAGATGTGTCGCAAGACAGGATGAAATGCTATCGACTGTACCTCCAGCATACACTGAACCTACCGTGCCACACCCCCACAACGAATCGTGGAACAAGCTCTACGGAGGATGGGTACATAAACCCAACTTTGGGACCAGCAAACCCATCGTCTTTTTGCTCATTTCCCTGCACGGGTCCTGTGAGTTGCGAAGTCTTGCATCACATCATTTGAACAATCTATTTGTTGCCCTGGCGCACAACAGGATTCTTCCAACCACCCCCGTCCCAGTCCTTTTTTCTCACGCCAGTTGTGCCCTCAGCTCCTCATTGGCAGCAGCTGCCTGACCATCAGCACCCCGCTGCAGGAACTCAAACAACGGCTCCGTGGCGCTGTGCGTCGTGGCTGGGTGGCTGGTGTGTCCGGCACTCACATCGCAAACGCCCTCGGACCAGGCGGCCAAGGGGGTGCCTCCAGCGATTTCTTGGCGAATGTTCAACATTTGGGGCTCCACCATGGAAAATGAGATGAAAATTAATTGAAATATATTGATTAAGAAAAACAACTAAAAATACTAAAGTACATTTGAACTTAGAAACGCTGGAACTAGGCGCGCACCCGCATGTGCATGCTACTTTAAAACAGAGATGTAGGTTCGATAGTCGTTCCCATCACAGAAAAACTCCTCGATAGTAGCGACTCATGAACCCCTCCTGCTTTATTCTGCTGAATCCTATGGGAACCTCTGAGGCACCCTGGGGCCCAGGGGCCTCATTCGCCCATCCCCAACCCCCACCTGGCGCTCGCCCATCCGCGCGAAAGTTGCGCCCCACGCGTTCCAGGCACTGCGCCACCTCAGGGATGGCCGGGCGAAAGGCCTCGGGCGCCAGCTCTGCGAAGCGCAGCAGGGTCTGTCGCAGGAAGCCCATCTGCTCCGGTTTCCTTGGGAGCCGTTGCTCGGTCTGGTTGGAAAGCCACTGAAAATAGAGGAAGTAAAAAAAATATGGCAAACCAGAGGTGTTGGAATTGTTGTGAAACTGAAGCCACTTGGAATTGGAGGGCGTTTTGATGCGTTTTGAAGATCTTTTTACCTGTGGTTTGAATCGAGCAAGCTGGGTGTAAACGGATGATTCTGATTTGGATGAAATCCAGAAATTCAGCCAACGTGTGGGCCACTTTGTGAATATGGCGATGGTTCAAAAAAAGGTGTTCGTTTCTAGTCTTACGTTCTTACATGAGCCATCCAATCTAAGTGTGGAATCTTGAGAAACACAACCGTCAAGTGACAAACACGTGCGAGTTTCAAAACAAATATGTAGACAGATCATGCCAAACCTATGACATCTATGACTGTGTTTGAAGATGGATCTACAAAATTGCCATGTTATGAGGAATCTGATAACCAACCAGTGGATTTTATATCCCCCTGAAATCAAGTTTCCCATCTATTAGTGATTGAATCCAGGGCTGATCACCATATTTTCCACATCTACTAGCAGAAATATTGCCACCTCAGATTGCCTATTCTTGCCATATCTGGATGTGTCTGTCCATTAGTTAATCATCATTTCCCCTACTAAAACGGCCATATATTGGGGGCTCAATCCCCAGTTTCAAGTACCAAAACCCTAAAGAAATGTGGTGTAAATCCCCTGATTTTTGGGTCCAAACATGTCGATGCCGAACGGCGCAGCGTTGGCCACGTCCTCTTCACTCGGAATCCGCTCTTCCAAGAGAACGCCAGGTGGAAAGGCTCCACCGTCCTCGGCTCCCGGCCAACCGACGATTTCAGGCATGGGGATCTTCACCAAAAAATGGGTTGATACCATCTGACCATCTGTGTGTGTCTGTAGATTTTTGTATATCTCTATATGTAGATAATGTGTGTTTTTCAATGGCTGAAAATTGGTAGTTAACCCTCTAGCCTTTTAGGATTTAATCCACTATTGTTGGGATGCTCACCGACAACATTTGAGATCTGGACAGCAAAAATGAGGGCATGGCAATGGGAAATCCCCAGTTTCACTGGGAAAGGACTGTGTGGGGTTATTCAGCTGGTTGGGTCCCCAGCATCACTGGCTTGCCTTGTTGTTTTGATGCCATCTGTTGGAGAAGGAGAGTGTATATAATTACTTTCAATCAATGTCAAGGAGGTTTCTACACCGAGCAACTGGTTCACCTGAGGGTTATGTATACATAGTCATCCTGGAGTGATAGAATATGGAAATTTCAAACAAAAATGATGTGTGAAAAGTTCATATTCTATCTACTTCATGATCATGATGATGATGATGATGATGATGACGATGACGATTGCGATTGCGATTGCGATTACTGTATATTATAGCAGTTACAGTACTTGTGTTGGAAATCACCCTCAAACGAGCGAAACCCCTTCCTGGAGATCAGATTTCGAGGAAAATGGCTGAGAAATGTCGACACCTGTGAACCCAGCAGACCGGAGGCTTTCTTCTTCAGGGTCAACTCAACTCCCAAAAGGCTGTATCCGAACATTTATATAAGATTAGAGACCCCACTGAACTCACTAGATTCCGTCAAAAGGGGCCACGTTCCTATTTTTTGAGATGGAACATCATCCCGATTTGGTTCTTACCCCAGCCCAGCTACTGTGAAGGCCACCGCCGCCAGGCGTTCCCGAGAAGATGCTTCCACCTTCAACAAGTTCACCAGGTTAGGCGCGCCGTAGGAGTGCGCCACCACCAAGATCTTCGAGGCTTTCCTGTTGGTTTTTGGGATCAAACCCTGGTGCCATGTCCAATATATGAAGATCCACTGATGGGATGAGTGGCAAGTGGAATATGATATTCTACATATATATATATATATATATATACATCGTTGTGTAGATATCATTGTGTGCGTGTCACGATATGATTGTCGGTATATCTAAAATATAATATATATATTATAATGACAAAATTAAGTAAATGTACATATTTACTCATACATGTCATAAATATATAGATATATATATATATATACATATATATATACATTATATACATACCCCATCATCATCATCATCATCATCATCATCATCATAATCATAATCATAATCATCAGATTATTATATGTGTATGCATATATATATACATACATACATATATATTATACATATATTTACTTATTACAGTCAGTATATCATCACATAATTCACTAACCCCAAAATAGCCGAAAGACGGCCCCTTTAAAAAAAGCATCATTTGACTGACGTCACAGTGAGGTCACTGGGGATCAAGGGGATCAGCCACGAATCCCAGATGTAATGATCGTGATTGTGGGTATCAACTGCATAACTCATGACAACTGAAGATGCATCATAAAAAATCATAAAAATATCTCTGCAACTCTTCAAGCCCAGCTGCGCAGTGTTGAGGTATGATGTCCACAAAGTCCTCAAATGTCGATGAGGACTTTCAGATCCCGTGATGCTCTTGCCACAGATGTCGTTGACGTTGGGGTTGGCCACGACGACCTGAAAGCAAGGTGGCAAGGTGGACGTGATAACATCTGAAACAACCATGAACAACCCCCCTTTGGATAGGCTGAAAGTCGAAAGCAAGAGGAACTTTGCCTAGAAGCCATAGTTCTTACATGTTCTTACTGCATGAATCTGCATGAAACAATCTGCAAGGTTCCAGGTTTGGGAAGCTTCGGAGCATCACTCATGGAGTCCACAAACATCCTCCACTAATCGAAGGAGATCAGAAGAATTCACGGTACACAAACTGGCACTCAAATCTAGCAATGGACAATTCTCCAATTGATGATTTGAAATCTGCTGTGGATTGCCAGTATCAGCCATCCCTCAGAAAATGCTGCACGGATTGAGGTGCTATGGCTGAAGGAGATGCCCACCCTGGTGAACATCAAGAGCTGGGAAAAGCCACTGCTTTTGGCCAATCCCCATGTCGAGCTCAGGGTCATTTGGCATTGGCACAAACATTTTTCGGTCATCATTCCATTATTTTTGTTGCTTCACAATCACTGATTCTTGTTGATAAAACACCTCCATTTCTGACGATAAATCCCTCATGATTCTTAACACATCATTAAAAAAAAACCTGATGAAAATCTCACATTTTCTTTCACACCTCCCCTGATTTTCTGAAAAAAATCGAATCCCGATCAAAAGCAAGGCGCGGCCCAACCCAGGGTCTGCGCCCGGAAGATGTAGTCGAACATGGCACCCTCGTGTAGCGAGGCGTTGATGCACAAAGATCGGCCCCAAACGCCGGCGGCGCCGCCCGGCGCCGAACCGCAGATCAACAGCAGCAGGGGACCCAGCTGCTCCTCTCCACTGGTCTTTTTGGGATTGGCTTACCCTCTGGTAATTTAACATAGCTATTGAAAATCACCATTTTTACTGGGAAAATCCACTATTAATGGTCATTTTCAATAGCTACGTTAAATTACCAGAGGGTAAGGGGAAATGACCTTTTTCCATCTTTTTCCACTAGGCGGTGGTCTTAGTTCGGAATCACTCAGTTGCTTTAGTGCTGTTGGGTGGGGGCACCCCCCTGGAAGGATGCAATCTAAGCCAGCTGCAACTGGGCAATAACCATCTAAGAAGCCAGTTAAAAATGTTATACTGGATGAAATATCCCCGGCTCTATTTAAAAATTATTGGTGATATATATATACATATACATACATTACATCACATCACATCACATTGCATTACATTACATTACATTACATTACACTACATTACATTACATACAGAATCATACATACAGACAGACAGACATATACGTACATACATACATATATATATATACATATGAGTACATAAGAACATATGTATATATGTGCAACGGCCAAGTTACATGTAATGAATGGGCTACGGTCATCCCAGCATCGTGAACGGGATTCCTGTGAATGGGTATACTGACCCCTGTCCTTACCATGGCACATGTCGTGATAGCTCGGAGGTTGAAGGCCGCAACAAGTCGCGGCCAAGTATCGCAAAGTTGGGCTGTGAATACTGTGAATCAGATCCCTGAGCAAAATTGTCTTGTGGCTGACTGGATGAATGTGGAATACCCTCTGGTAATCAATCGTGACAAGGGAAAATAATCAAACTACCATCTGGTTATTTAACATAGCCATGGAAAATCAACATTTATAGATGGTTTACCCATTAAAAATGGTGATTTTCCATGGCTATGTTAAATAACCAGAGGGTAAATGGTGGCTGTTGAATTGCCACCTTTGTGGCTGCCGGATCCTGGAAGTTGCTTGTGGCATAGACCACAGAATTGGCATCCGCCGCTGTGGTGGGCAAAGGATAAGGCAACCTGAAAGGAATGGCAGCAGGGACATAGGATGGAGGTAAAAAAAAATGGGATGTCCACAATGGATTGTGACAATCCATGACAATCCACAACATATTGGGCAGTACTATATCCCAATAATCAACCAACAGTGATTACAAAGTTGACCCTTGGATAGTTTGAAATCTTTAATCTAAGATGATTGAACTTGGCTGGTGGTTTTTGAATCCACAATTTCTGTATATTTCTTGTGCAGTCACTTATGGGCATGCAAAACAAGAGGGATTTGAGTCGTTTAACCAACAAAAATCAAGAAATTCACCAGCAACTCAAATTTGAGGGTTTTGTGGTTGAGCCAGCCTCCGAAAATACTCTCGAATCTCATAGACTGGATCATCCAGACTTTTCGAAAGAAAGGCATATTTAAATATTTATCAAAAAAGTTGAAACCAAACACCTGTTAGGCCTCATGGGCCTGGTGAATCATCCCCATTTCATCCCGAGGCAAAAGACTCTTAGATACCCTACAAAAGCTCTCATGTTTTAGCTGGGTTCACGATATTTCCCCGTTTCTGGTAGCTACTTCTGGGAATTGGACATAGCTATGGGGTTCCATCCATTCCATCACCATTTTTTTAGCAGCTAACAACCTATAGAAACAACGCCATCACCGAGCAACAGGTCGCAGAGGGTGGTCAGCTGCTGTTGAACGAAGGCCCTCAGTGCGGGGTGGCTGTCTCTTGTACAGATGGTTCACCATCAACAACGGAGGTTTTAACATGGTCGAAACAATCAGAATAATATATACAAAAATGAGAATTCACTTGCTTTGTTCAAGGGAAGATCTACACTACACACGACACTATGGTTTTGCCGAATAGATGTGCGCGTTTCCTGTAGTATTCCTGTATTTTTCCCGCTGCAACGCTGCTGGGACCCGCACACCACCCCATCAGCCACTTCGTTGTAGTTGCTTTGGTCCTGCCCGCCGGACCGAAAATGGGATGCAGAATCACTGTAACCAACCATGAACAAATGAATCAGCACATTAACTTTCTGTATTTGTATTTGCATGTGCATGTGTATGTGTATGTGTGCGTATGTAGTAGTCTATACTCTATACATATATAAAACATCTATAAAACCAATGAATTGCATTTTATGGCACCCCCAACAAAGAGATCCCATTGCCACAGGTGCTTAAGTGATTCCACTCATAAGATGGAAACCCAATTAAAATCAGGGGAGAGACCGGTCCTTGAAAACGAAGCCCTTTGTCGGGTCACCGATCCTTCGACAAGACGTGTGGTTTTTCGGCACAAGCCGCCAACAACAACCACCTATGAACAAAGGCCAACCACATTGTGGTTTTCAGTGTGTGTGTGTGTACATGTACATACATATATGCAGAGTTGAATATGTACATATACATATATATAATTATATATATACAGTATATAATTATATACTGTATATGGTGTATGTGTGTGTATATAGAGAGAGAGAGAGGGGAAACGGTCGGAAATGGTCGGAAACATGATCAGGCCAAAACTTGTCCAACCCGCATTAAAAAAAAAAAAAAATCCGCGCAACGCAGTTTTTTTTGAAGGTCCAAAGGTGTCCAAGGGGAAACGGTTGGAAACAGTCGGAGATCGCACCTTCGCTCGGCAAAAAAGTAGTTGTTTTGTAGCATATGTTCATGAACCATGTTTGTGCAAACCATGACGCTTAAGTTTTTTCGAGCGACCCTTGTGCGCGTACACTGCACCAAATATTGCATCTTGACCTTGATATCCAATATTCCCTAAAAATCACAAAATCCCAGGAGCTCGTGAAATTTAATACCCTTAGTTTAGTTATTCCTGATCTTTGATATGTGTCATATAATATAATATAATATAATATAATATAATATTAATATTAATATAATATTAATATAATATAGTATAATATAATATAATATAATATAATACAATACAATATAATATATATATACTGGTGATACCAAGGCTCTGCCGCAGCACCAAATCGCTTTTCAGGCCGCTGGGGCCGGGCCTGCACCAAGAGAACTATGAAACCCTGGAAATCATGGGATGAGAAGGGGATAGCAGTTTACAGGGTTGACTATCCCTGGATAATATTGGTAGCTATACTAATTAGTGGTAGCTATGAATAATGATTATTGGATAATAAAGGGATAGTAGCTATGACACTAGTGAAACGGTACTTCAAAGTAGTGGTTGCTGAAACTACCATTAATGCCATTAAGAATCACTATCACGCATCATTGTGAAAAACTGTGGGCACATGATGTCATCCAGCCCAAAATCTGAATCTTCCCACCTTCTGGGCCACTCATTAGATATCACCCACCAGGCTGATGGAGCTCGGAATCCGACAACGGGATCAACGGTAAACCCGATGAAAACCCACTTCGGTATCGCTCCCTTGCCTGAACTCATAGCCCAACTTTGCAAGCTGTCGCGCGGCATACATTGCTACATACACTTCGGGGGTCTTGTGAAGGGATCTGTGCAGAAAATACAACAATATCGACTGCAAATATCAAATGATATAAATGCAAAATGTAAATTTTGCCTAAAATAGAACTCGAAGTGTATTGCCAAAGCTGTAACGAGAATTAGCACTATAAGTGACTATCAAGATCATATGAGAAGAACGAAAGTTAGCACTTGGAATGACACCCTTCAGCTTCCTGATCTGCGACTCTTTTGCTCATAATCTTCGCTGTGGTGTCCTGGATCACTTGCCGGTGAAAACATGAAAAACCAATGGAGTTTGGGATGTTCAATGGCCACTTGTAGTTATATGCAGCAGGTTCTTCAATCCAGACTTGAACCCTGAAAACACTTGGAGGTCCAGCTAAGAGCCAAAACGCCGCACCGGTGCCCGCGCCACTAAAACTGGACGGAAAATGAGCCTGAAAATCACCAGCCCCTGTAGAAGTGGTTGATGAAATTGGGGTGTGGTTCGATTTATGGATTGACTTATCATAGCCCCTGACTTTGGTTGATACTTGGGGTGACAGGACAGTCAGGGCATTCTGGATCCCACCGAAAGGCAGGCAGTCCAACCCCCGGCTCGTTCGAATAGAACGGTGTGTTGGGTGATAGTCACCCGCGCTAGTTCCCAGGAAATGTATCCATCAACATGTCCAAAGGTCCTGGGAACTGCTGAATTGGGCCACTGTTTTGAGGGATCCACACAACTTTGGCATACTTCGGGATATCTTGCCCATGGTGGTTGAAATCTAGTAGAACCCTTCATTTCCATTGCTTGCGGTGCCTTTATTTATGCCCAGTTTTCTTCTAAATACCACCCCAAAAAATTAACATGGATAAATCACTACTGGATGCCCAACTGTTCAGTTCCATAGAAAATTTAGGAGGTAGAACCCATTTCCTGATCAGCCTATGAACCATGTCCTCAGCCATGTTCAATATGTTCCACCCATTTTTTGGTGGCCATCACCATCCATCACCGCAACCGCGGTACCTGTTGCCTCTCGTTCTCCTTGTCACCGTCCTCCGGTAGCTCCAGAGTGTCCCTGCGGTGAGCTGTGACGATGTCGTTGTTGAAATCATGGTTTTTAACCCACCATGATTGGTTCGTGGTTGACCTACCCCTCTGAAAAATATGAAAGTCAGTTGGGATTAATATTCCCAATATATGGAAAAATAAAAATGTTCCAAACCACCGACCAGATGAATGTATGTACAACATTGTTCTAAAGGAAAACAATTCATGTTCCAACAACCCATTGGGATTTCCCTGAAAATGTCACAAAAAAAAAAAGCTGGTTTATGATTCTTGGTTTATCTTGTCATCCACCCCAGCTGAGTTGATACCCCGGTTCATCTTCGTTGACTCAACCCCGGTTCGGTGCTTTAGAGCGTGGTCCGGCGTCACAGTCTTGAACATGAGGTTGAACCTCGGCTTGAGACAACGCGTGATGGATGGGAAGATTGGCCCCAAAACATGTATTGTACCACTAAAGCTTGGAATTGACCCATCAAAAAAAAAGATATCACCATCAAAAAGTAGAATTTTCCCATCCATAACGTGGATTTCACCAGCAAGAAATGGAAGTTGACTGTCAAAAATGTTCACAATCAGAAAATTGTGATTTGATAGACCATCAAAAATTGCAATGTAACCGCCAAAAACGATGATTTCAGCACCGAAATTGCCTGCAATTGGAAGTCACCGTTCTTCCGGCCAGCCCACTCAAAATTTATGGCTATGAGTCTATGAGTCCCTGGAACAACAATCCAGTTGCCTGGGAAATGGATCTTAATCTTTAAAAAAGTATGGTATAGTCGGTATAGTGTCGATTCTCGGGGAAATCCACCTCGTGCCCTGTTCCAAACCACATCACCTGTTTGGATCGCTTGAAATCTGGGAGGACAAGTATCCGGCTCGGCTTACCTCCTGTATCTGAAATGTCTTGGGATTTTTTGGGAACAAATCCAAAGTATATCTATATCTCAACATATCGCTTACCGCATACAAGGATAATATTTTTGTATCAGCTAATTCGGAAAATTTGGCCCCGGATTCTGTCCACAAATCCGGACTGTATGGACTATGCTATGGATCATACCATTCTCCCCTCCCACTCTTTGAACCGACCAGCGCCGCGGAGTCAACGACTGGAACGTGGGCCAGTGCACTCGTGCTAGACCGGGGGAGGGCGTTGAAATGCACCGGAATAATTTACAAAACTTATTGGGCAGCAAGTGAAAATCGAATACTAAAAGAGTCAATCTGCAAAGATCCAAACGTTCTTGGAAGAACCAGCTCACTTTATCTTAAGTCTTCCAGTTAGGGTCATGTTGAAGTGCCCACCATCTCAGACACACCCAAAATGGCCCAAAATGAGACTGGGCATCGATTTCCAGTTGCACCCTGGGCGCCATCTCACTGGATCTGCCAATGCCAAGCAAAAAATAATTATGACCAAGTTGTAAGATGGTATGTATGAATATGTATATATATATATCGGTTCTGACTGTAGCTTATTGACCACTGGAATCACTGGAATCTGCACGTCACTGGCGATCCGCTTTCATGGCTTTCATCTTTTCTGCTCGTTGTCGAATCGCCAGGTGATCCTGTCCGCGGACGTTCCCGTCTCGGTCTCTGCCAAGAGTAGCTATGCCCTCGTCTACCCCGAAAAAGATCGAAACGGAAAATCCTACTAAAATAGTGATGAATTTAATTTAATGAATTCTCTTTTTGGGCCATAACTATAACACAGTATAGGAATCCCCCTGAGTGGCATGTCCATGTTTGTCCAAACAGCAAGTTTGATTTTGCTGGGTAGTGATAGTGCCAGTCAAACAAAACTGGAACTGTCCTGAAATGGGGATACACCAATAAATGTGTTATCATGGAAAATTTGATAAAAATGTATGAGTTGGGGATACCCTCATGACTTAGGAAACCTCCAAATCGAGCCCCCTATGAATCCCTGGTGAGCAGTTGTAGAATTGCAGATAAAAAAAAAGTCATTAGGCCTAAAAAATGCTGATTCATGTCCAAATCGAACTCATTTTTTGGTTATTAATAATGGCATCATTTCCGATAACTATCTGTCACTTTAAACAGCATATAATATCTATAAAGCTGGGAGAACCCTGGGTTTGCCATTATAGAATCATCAAAACGGTGTGTTGTTTTACCAAGTTCTCCAAATATACCCTTTCGGCCTAAGCAAGGGGGAGCGCACTGGGGAATAGTTGAAAATGGCTCTGCAACAAGAACAAGAAGAACAACAAAAACGACATACAAACCACTATCTGCCGTTTTAAGCAGTTATCACCGTTCGGTGCCGTTTTTTAAAATGGCCAGGTGATGGCACCTCGTGGCAACGTTGCTGGAGTGCGACCCTAAGGACACTGGGGTCGAGGCAGGGAGTCTCGGTTTTACTCCTAATTTCTGTACCAGGCTGGTCTTAAAAGATCCCATTTTTGACCCCGGCCCCCCGGGTTCGTCAATGTTTGAAGCATGAGGTCAACCCGGGATCAATTGGCTAATTCCCCTCCAGTACTCAAACGTGGCTGGAAAATGCCCCATTCTCCGTGGTTTTCCTATGACAAGCTTCATTTATGACGTGGATTTCCCAGCCAGCCATGTTTGATGAGCGAAGGATAGCTATGTTTCTGTATGGATTCAGCTGACATCCCAGCCAGATGACCATGCCATGGCACTATGGCGATCTCAAGATCGATAGACAATCATTCCGAAAGTCACGAATCATGGGGGGTAATACCGCCCGATGATCCATATAAAAAATATTTAAAAAAATATACAGATATATATTGTGTGTATATATATATTGTATATATATATATAATCTCAAAATTCGATGGATAATACCCCCCCAATTTCTGGCTTAGAGGTGTGTACCACAAAAATACATTTAAAAAAAAACACGTCTTGGTCACCCTGAAACAGTCACCTTGAAGCCTCGGTTCACAGGTCCTGAAGGTTGCTTTGGTTCACAAAGTTCCTGGCGAGTCCCGAACTGGGAAAACTGAGATTTTCATCCCAGTTACCCTCTGGGATAATAATGGATAAATGGATTATAATGGATTATAATGGATTATAATGGATAATAATGGATAATAATGGTTGATAATGGAACAATAGCCAACAGTAATGGATGAATAGTGAATAGTTGTGTCACCCTCTGGTAATTTAGCAGTGCTATTGAAAATGGATGAAAATGGCCCGTTATAGATGATTTGCCTATGAAACATAGTGATTGTCCATAGCTATGTTAGATTACCACAAGCTAAGCTAATGACTGACCAATCATCTTAGTTTCTGGATAATAATCCAATTAACCGCGGTTCCAAGCCAGCTACAAAGATAGGTTGAAGGAGGGCACTTATCAAGCAGTTCTGTGAACCTTCTGCTGACTAGGATGAAAAACGCTGTATGTCCCACGTCCCATCTGGTTGGTGGTTGACCTACCCCTCTGAAAAATATGAAAGTCAATGGGATTATCCCATATATTATGGAAAATAAAAAATGTTCCAAACCACCAACCAGCCATGATCTTTGTTGATGTACCACGTCTGCTGCCCTCTATTCCCGTTTTCCGGGCGCACTAAGACCAACTTCAGTCGAAGCCAGCTTCAATCCAGTCCAAGCAGCTACAGAACCCATCTAATCCTCTTGGACAAACAAAAAACATGAGTTGCAGCCGGGAGAGTCTGAAAATGGTGTATCACAACCGTCAAATGGCAAGTTTTACCATTTTCCCAAAATGTTCAGATACCAACCCACCCAGCATATCTCCTCATCAGCGTGATGGAAGGTGTGAGGCTTTTTGCCCAATGCCACCAGCGCGCAGGCAGAACCACCGTTTCGCCCTCTTCCACCACTACACTGTAGGCCTCTCCAAAGGTCTGTAGATGGGGAGTGGGGCACGTGAACAGCAAAAATCGTTGAGCGAAAATTCGGATCTCCTCGGAACAAAAATCAAAATTAAGCATATTCAATCCCATGAAGCAATCCAAAATGTTTCAACATTTTCGACCTTTGTGGACATCCATCACATCCACCACACCCATCACCCTTGCGGCCTGAACCTTCCGAGCATTGGGGAAGCGACCGAAGTCGGGGTGTTCTGGATCGAAGAGGGAGGTACGGCCATCAACTTCGTCGACCGGCAGACTGTGGAGCTTCCTGTTGCAACGCAGATGGGGTACCTTCCAGTGAACATACAAAAAATACACTATGTGTAGATCATGTCCGAACGGGAAACCCAAAGTTTTCCGAGGCCAAGGGTTGCCGTGCGAATTTATATCATTCAGAGAAGAGTTTTCAAAAGAGAGTGCGCTGGAAACAATTTTATGCATTTGTCTGAAAATTGAGTATACCCGCAAATGAATGCCAAAATGACCATTTATACAATAGGGAACATGATTATCATGATGATAAAGCACGGGAGTTTGGAGCACCCTATTGACAAAAACCCAAAGCATCTCCCCTAAGTTGCACCCAGCATCTCAGTATCCTCTGGTGGATAGCAGATGAACTGCTTCCTACCACGAATCTGAGAGAGCCAGACATGCGTCGCATAGGTGTCATGGTGTAGCCGTGATACCGTACCTTGGGCCACTCCAGTTGTTTATGGCCAACAGAGCAGGTTCGTTCTAAACACGCTGGCCTTCATTCCATCAAATACTGGTTGGGGAAGAACCGGATTCTCATAATATCATATTTGGTGAAATGAAGTATAGTAACCTTCACTATAATATAATATAATCCATTGTCAAAGGACGTTTAGGGGGAGAAACTTCCGTGTTACGGACTTTTAGAATGTCAGGGAAAGAGTTAGTCAAAGAAAGAGTTAGTGAGGGAAAGAGTTAGTCAAAGAAAGAGTTAGTGAGGGAAAGAGTTAGTC
>Ga0126342_10006471_pt1 | contig 20768 bp, 20 predicted proteins | sample Cyp1metagenome_FD_92528 | JGI IMG/M metagenome (GOLD analysis project Ga0126342, IMG submission 92528) | Coral microbial communities from Lord Howe Island, Old Settlement Bay, Australia - Cyphastrea 1 metagenome | ecosystem: Host-associated > Invertebrates > Cnidaria > Coral ...
CATGCAGAAAAGCATTTAGGCATGACTTAGGCATGACTTCTTGGATACAGCGTTTACAATGGTAAATGCCATTCAAAAACATGCTAGGCATGACTTAGGCGTGACATTGTCGCTTCCCTGTAATTAGTTCTGTGGGCCATGGGTGAACATAAAATACATATGATTGGACCTTTGTCGAGTAATTTGAGCGCAACGTTTTTTCCATTACGTTCCCGAAAAAAAAAAAACTACCCTCACAAAATGGTGCCCCAGTTTGTGGTAGATATATCGAATTATGGGGGTAACATATATCATATAAACCAACATCACTGGCTGAACCTCACTAAAAATCACCATCTACCTCAGAATCTAAGAAATTATTCAAGTCCCATAGAATTATATAATAGAGTTCTAATCCAACCCTGTCCATTCGGAACAGCTGTTTCAACTTCTGCTTTTTGATCAAACATTAAGATCCAAAGTCTTACGGTGTCAGATGCTTTCAAGAGTCTTACTCCGACCTTGCCCAAAGGAACTGCAGAGGTTCACTTTTTTCCCCCAGCCCATAGTCCCCATTATCCTCCGATCCCAGCTGTCAACTCCTCAACACTAACTGCTGTTTTTTGGTGTGTTCATCTAAGCACAAACGTTTTCGAGAAGAACGATGTTTTAAAGAAGAACGATTGTTCGAGAAGAATGCGCAAAGTTGTTTTTAACCCCTCTAAAATGCAACCCTAAATTTTACCCTACCCATCCCTACCCATTCTTCTCAAAAATCATTCTTCTCACTTTTTTTGGTGAAAAACTGTTTTGCAATTTCCACAGAGAAATCTCTGGTGAAAACGATTTCTCTCATGGGAGCGATCTTTGGTCATTTTTTTTTGGGCCAAACATGTCCTCAAACATGGCCCATGAGAACGATGAATGACTTAACCATGGCATTTTTCCCAGTGATGCGTAATCACAGCGTAGCAGAATCATCATTACACCATATGTCACCCGAAAAGAGAACTGGGGCACCGGTACCCACCGGCGCCGTACCGCATCCCGGTTTGAGGCGGCGGCTGCGGACGTCTTCGCCAAGGAGGTGGGCGAGAAGAAAGCCACGGTCGAAGAAGAGTCCGCCAAGGCGTGGGCGCGGTGGTGACGTCCTGGTTTATTGATGTTTATTTGAGGGTAACTAGCTAGTTAATCAATGTTAATGTTAAATGTGGATGTTATGTTGATCTGAGGGTAACTACTATATACATCTATATACTACTATACCATATTATACCTATAGTTAGTTAATGTTGATTGTTAAATATGGATGGAGCAGTTGGTGGCTCCAAAGCATCGTTTTTCAGTCTTAGTTGCATGAAGCCTTCAAGGTTCATGACACTTGGAGGATAGTGGAAGAATCACCTATAGTGATATGAATACCCGGCCTGGGAAACGTTTACATAAACTATGGTTAGAATCACCATGCTATCACTGGGTAAATCCACTATTTCGACTGGGTCATGGCTTCAATCGCTTGTTGTAAACGTTGACCAGGCCGGGTATGGGATAGTCACAGGAATCGAGCCCCGATCCATCCGTGGAATGATCCCAACCAGTTGTGCAAAAAACACACAGATATAAAAAGGCCGAAGTGTTCAGGTGAGTTAGCTCTAATTCAGCTCTAGATGGAAGTTTTTGGAATTGATATGAATTGATCGCTGTCTCAAATCATATTATCATATCCCATTCCCCTCTTTTGATATACCATGGTGGAGGAGATTTAGTTCGGAAGGCGGTGATGTTTCTTTTGAATGAAATGAAACTACCCCAGAATTACTAAATGGCTATGGATCAATACCTATACATACCATTTTTAGGGGGATGAACATCCATTTACCAGCTATTTTGATGTTCACCAGGGGTACAAGGTTTTGACCCATCCCCAAATAACTAAATGTAACGGTCACTCCCCAAGCAGCAGGACCCCAAACCATGAACAGATCCAGTACTAAACCAGGTCTGGGTTGTTGCTCAAACTGGTTGGGTCAAGGGATTTTGCTTTTGGGATCCCCAAAAAAACACTGCTCAAATAACTTGGATATGTTGTTGCTATTGGTAACCAACAAGCATATTTGTTAACCATGAAAACTAGCAAACTTGCAAAACAAATGGTAAATCGTGATGCATCATGGTGACAAGTTACTTTTTCTATTTTGGGGCGTACCATTGAAAATCCCACGAAATGCCACCAACTCCCACTATTTTCTTGGTTAAGTAGTTTAAATCCATGAAACACGCACAATTATATCGATCCATTAAACACCCCATGGAAGGTTAGTTATATCCTGATTCTAGCCACAATATGTCATCATAGCTCACTAGAGTGAACTATACTTATATGATCTTATATGGGTACAAGTCAAAATTAACTACCCCAACACTATAGATAACTGGTGATTACTAACTTTAGACTAAGATCTGTGGTTCTTTAGGTCTTTAATTTTGACCCATCAACAGATCCGATAATGATCTCCAAAAAACTGACTCAAATCGGAGTCCAGGCGGCTGTGGAAGCCGAGAAATGCGCCAAGATCGCCAAAGATGTCACCTGCAGTTCCCAACGCGGAGGGGGAGCGGATGAACTTCACTGCAGGTTTTATTGTAGAAAAGCCGAGGAAAAAGATGAGACATTTCTACCAAGAATATCAGTAGGGTGATTTGTTGGTGTGTTTAGTTGAAACAACATGTCGCAACACAAGTATGATGATGCTTGGTGTTAAAAGTTAAAGTTAGCTATGTTGGTTTCTGTATTTGAACATATTTGAATGATATCATTGCATTGTACTATGAATAATATGCAGAAGTTGAGTTCGGTAGTTTGAGATATGGATTCCTGGAGGCTTCAAAACCTACGGATTTCCCCAGAACTCCGGGGGCATGGGGGATCCAGAACTCAACTGGAAATCCTTGGGCCAAATTTGGTGACCTGCACGACCTCTAGGACCTGTAAAAAATCACCGGAACGCAGGTGACATGTGAAAATCTTCGTTGGTTAGGCCTGACGTTTCTTGTTGCTGAAAAACCATGATATTTTGCTGAAAAACTTCACTTCCATAGTTTGTTTGCCGCTGCAATCAGATTGTTTTGCTAAAATCGTCGAATCGCGGGCAAGAATCACGGACTGTTTGTTGGTGATTTTTGCTACCAGTAAAAGCAGGATGTTTACAGTATTTGTGAGTATTTGTTTCGTGAAGGTCCTTGCCTTCTCCCAGATATCATCCCACAGATATCCCATGATAATCGCCATAAAGTTGTTGGTTAACTCATAAAATCCCAATGATATTCCAATGATATTCCATAATAATAGATAATCCCCATAAAAGTCCCAATGATATCTAACCTTATTAAACCTGCCACAATTACACCCAATTCTAGTAAACCTCCATTTTCCCATGGTTATCCCATCACTATCCCAATTATCATCCCAATCATTATCACAATTGTCATCTCAATGATATCCCTTTTTGAATCCCTATAAAGTTGTTGGTGAACCCCATTTATAATTATTATACTGTTGATTTCCCAATGATTAATCATTCTTTGATTCATAGGGGATTAACCTATACCTTTCCCATGGATTTCCCTATATTTTCCTCCCCAAAATGGCATAGTCATCCCAATTGATATCCCAATGGTATCACGTTTTCCCCATGTTTTCGAGGTCAATTTTGGATGGGTAGTTTAATCCTTTAGTCCTTTGGTATCAATGGGATTATCTACTAACCAGCTAAGAAATTATTTGTTTGAAGAGTATCTAAGATTGGCCATGTTTTTTCCCCAAAAAAAAACAAGGCCTTCTCTCGTGTCTGATGCTTTGCCTCTGAGGTCTCCATTCAGCAGGCGGATTGCGAGAAGGACTTGGCTGCTGCCATTCCTCTGGTGGAACAAGCCGAGGCGTCAACTGGCGCTTCGCTGGTGTTTTTTCATGGGGGGCTTCAGCCGGGCTTCAGACTGGTGGAAACAAATGGTGGGTTGAAGTGTCAAAAATGGTGAAACATAGTGGCTTAAGTGTCGAAAATTGTGGTTCGAATGGTGGTTCGGCTGTCAAACAATTGCAAACAAATGTGTTTTCGGATGATTTCAACTTTAAACACATTGCAAGATAATGACGGTTTTCACCGTTTGCTATGGATGGCCTGTTTGGTTTGACAAACGGATGACTTAGGTACTTTTAAAAACGGCGATCTCCGGCGATCAACATTTGACCAGATGGGAAGTGTCACTGAAAATTGGGGGAATGAGGAGTTTGGTAGCTGGGTTCTTTGAGGGTCCGCTACTGCGGTGCTACTGTACGGTCCGCTGAAAACAATTGGATGTTTTTGGATGGGTCCAGAGCTATGAAATTCCCATGAGGTGATTTAGGATACACCTGGGGTGTTAGGTTGTGACTGGCCATGTATCCTATTATCCTCTTGAAAATGGAATGAACTTTGGGTTCCATGAGTCTTCCCAGCCAAGTTATTAAGTGGTTTATATTAATGACATAAGAAATGATGACTGTGTTGTTTAGAGTTTAGTTTACTCTGGCTTGTAGATAAATATATGAGTTTATATGGACCAACTTATAACAGGGGGACCTCCAATTCAAGCTGCTTGCAGCTTGACCAACTTGTCAAGCTGTTTGTTACCCTCCAGTAGTCAAAAATGGCAAGCAACAAACTCCCGAAGATTTTCAAGAAGATTTTCCCATGGTAATACCATTTATAGGGTGGTTTTCCAGCCATGTTTGATTGCCAGAGGGTATTGTTTCAACAGCTACGTTTGCGAAAAAACAAGACCATCCCCGGCCAGAAAGCCTTGGATGTGCTCGACAAGAAGGTGCCAGCTGGAAGTCACATGAGGATCAAAATATACCGATGTATATGGATGATCATCTATCTCGTTTCGGGAATCCTTACAATAGGTACCCGGCCTGGTAAACTAACAGTTCGCGAACTGGAAAATGGCCCAGTCGAAATGGTTGATTTACCCACTAAAAATGGTGATTTTCCATAGTTATGTTAAATTACCAGAGGGTATTTGAAACAAAAGAAGACAACAATCCCTACAAGGTGGTGCCCCAGTTCGTTAGCTAAGTTGGTGAACATATCTCCAATTTCACTATGGTTTATGGTAGATATATCTCTCGTATTCATGATATTCATGGGGGTTATAAACCACCATTCACATCACTGGGGGGGCACCAACTTGTGTACACCCAACCAACCAAAATTGGGGATTCAAATGGATGGTTGAGTTCAATTGGGTATCTTGGTTCATCTCCAATACCATGGGGGATGCAAATGGTTCAGTAACTAATAAATGGATCAATCCCTTTTGTGGGAAAATGAGCCATGATTTGACCATGACACACAACACACATGGCAGAGCAAGACTTGGATCAAGGGAACATCAAGTTGAAGTCACCAGGTAAGCCCTACGTGTATGGTAATCCGAGTGTTTGACGGATTTCAACTTCCGATGTATATATATATATATGCAATATATAATAAGATATATATCATAGATATACATATTATATATATAATTATATTATATAATATTATATAATTATATAATTATATAATTAGATTTGTTTTAAATATAAATATATATATATATATATATATGTACTCAGTGTGTTTTGTCCAAACATCTGTGACTCATTTTACCCCCCCAGTTTAATCTACTTTGTCGTGATCTACTTTGTGTCCGATGTTTGAATTTTCTCCGTCGCGACTCTCGGGGAGGCTTTCCCCAGCTGGGGATCCATGGAAAAAAGTAACAAGTTGGGAACAAAAGTGCTTGGTATATATGGTACCCTCTGGGAAACTAACATAAACTATGGAAAATCACCATGTTTAATGGGAAAATCCACTATTTCTATGGATCTCATATTTATCTGGGGAAATTATAACGACCTCACTGTTCTCCCTCACTGGAAATCATGGTTTATTTTAGGGAAATCATCCCCAAATGGCCGCAAGATTCAGGTTAGTGAAATATTATAATTTACCCAGATATATGGTACCAGTAGCGATGATATATCAAACTATTTGATGATCAAAAATTAGCGTTTGCTATCATATAAAGTATCCTAATATTTGATGATCAAACTGAAAAAAACGACCAGTTACGATTCGTTACGATGGTATATATATATGGTAGCAATATGGTAAAGAAAGGGAACAATATATAGCACAAAAAAAGGTATTATTTAACAATATATTTGATGATTTTCTACATCTGTTCTTGGGGAAGCCATCTATGAATATAATTAGTTCAATCTTATCTGATTGGTGGTGACTGGAACATGGGTTTTTATGACTTTCCATATATTGGGAATGACATAATCCCAACTGACGAACTCCATCATTTTTCAGAGGGGTAGGTAGCCCCCACCAACTATAGTTATTGTTCATGATATTGTTCTTTATTCTGTTTAATTAGCCATTCCCATATGCTCCATGTATGGAATATTTACCTACATTTACCCCAAAAATGGCACAAATGTAGGTAAATATACCATACATAGAGCATATGGGATTATATGCCATTATTATTCTCCATTAAATATTGATACGCACATTTAAATACCATTAAAAGTCACCACGATGATCGTCCGACCGGCGGGGAAATACCATTAAAGTCCATTAACATTCATTAAAATCCATTAAACTCGACGAAATCACCATTAAAATCTATTAAAACAGAATGAAAACCCATGAATTCACCATTCTTCTCTTCGATCCAACTAGTGAAAGGACTTGTCTTTTTCGGCGCTGCAAGGACTTCCAGGAGCTGAAAGCCTTAGCGAAGCCGCCCGGTGGGGTGGACCTGGTGTGCGAGGCCGCCATGCACCTACAGGCGAGATGTAGGGGATGGAAAGGTGATTTAGGCGATTTTGACATGGTCAACTGGGATGAAAAACCATGAACGATAATTTATATAATGATATTGAATGGATAAGAATGGCGAAGAATAGTCGTTTATCACGGCTGGATCCATCTTGATGGTACTTTTCCACAATGGTTTCTGATGGCCGATCATTAAGACCTAATTCATGATGGAATTAACCGACAAACATAGGAACGTATGATGGGGGTATAATGGGAACAGATAGAAAAACTATGATAACTTGGTAGTGCTTCAAGTCTAGATAAAAATCATGTGGATTGGAAGAGAGAATGAACATTGAACATGATCTGATCTGGACTACCCTTTTTTCTTCATTCTGTTGCTCTTTCAAAAACATCATTTCTGTCCGTGAAATGTAGTACCCCCAAGTCCTTGACGTTGACGTAATCATCATGTTCCTTTATGTTCCAACGGGCATGGCATCAGGCTGGCTACGATGAGAACATCGAGCTTGACAAGAAGGGCTTCGTCAAGGAGCTTTTTTAACATACCCTCTGGTAAACGTTTACATAACTATGGAAAATCACCATTTTTTAATGGGAAAATCAACTATAAATGGCCATTTTCAATAGCAAACTGTTGAATTACCAGAGGGTAATCCATGGGCTCCTGGGCGAGCTCCGCGGAGCTCGGAATTGAGTGTCACAATCGATAGTTTCCTCGCTGAAATGTCTCCAAAAATGGGATGCAAAAAACCACTCAGATGTGGGAATAGAAACGACCAACAATATCCAACAATGACCAGCTGCCCTTCAGATGTGAGATGTCAATAGATCTGATATGATCTGATGGTTCATCAAGGTCCTGCACTTTTGGACAGCCAAATGATGTTTGGTCACTACTAAAGCGGATCTCAAGAACCACCGGCAATTTGTAGATCTCGTTCTTCCCTGAGGGACCAAGCATATTATTGATGTGGTCGTAGACAATTCAGTGCTCATACACTTTTGCGACCTCAAACTGGTTTCAACTTGCTTAAACTTGGTCTTGTTTGTTTGATTGCTTATTTTTTACATGTTTTTTTTTTTTACCATAACATGGGAACATCGACAAAGCAGCGAAAACATGCAGGGTATTCCACTCATTATCACGTCAATCATGTCCGCTCAAAACGGGGGCAGGATCCCACCTGGAAGGGTGCACAGAAGATGATGAACAATCCAGAGAAGTTCCTGCAGAACTTGAAGGGCCGCCCGGTGATGCCTGCGCTGGGAGGGAGGTGATCCCTGGGCGATGAATTGGTAAGGTCAACTCCAGATTAATGGGTCCCCCTGGGTCCCCCGGGTGGTTTAATTATGAGACACTCTGCTGGAAAAACAGAAAGTTGGAAGTCAAAAAAGACCAGACTTCCCAAGCGCACCGGTTTGAACCAGTCAATGCTGCAATTTTAAATCAAACGGATCCCGTTTAAACGGGAGAACATCAGTATTTCTCACCATGTGTTTACAGTTTTATCTAAAATCTATCTGCACTTTGAAGTGCAAGGCTTCAACTGAATTACTTGTTTTGACTTGGGATGATTTGGGTGCATCCGAATGATGTACCCTCCGGTAAACTAACATAGCCATGGAAAATCACCATTTTTTATGGGTAAATCCATCATAAATGGCCATTTTCAATAGCAAACTGTTAAATTACCAGAGGGTAGTCAGTAATAACTGAAGTGTATCCAACAAAAATCACTGGCTAACATTAAATGCTGAGATGCCAGGGACAAACATCTACCCGGATGACATAGGAATTTTTGGTGGTTGTTTGTTCCCATTGTTGATGGTTAATTTAACCAATCACTATGAAAATAAACTATTGGGGCATTATTACAAACCATTAAATGATTGAAAAGCAAGATCAACTGTGAGGTACTGATACCTCTATTGTTAGGCACTATTTTTATTCAGCTTCTCTTATTATGCGAGGCTTCAAGAGCTACATCGACGACGGAAAGGTGCCACAGCAAAATGTGGAGAAGGCACGAAAGATCCAGACCAACATGGGCGATGAGTTCAGTGTCTTGGTTGAGAAGGAACCGTTGAACCGTGTTTTGTTTTTTTTAATCCTGGAGGATCTGGATATCCAAAAATATGTATAATATACATGTATATTATATATACTACATATATATATATACGTATATATATATATATGATATTCTGGCTTAAAGACAGCAGTGAAGCAAAAGGAATACAATTGTTACTTGTTTTGTGTTGTTTTTTTTTTTCTTTGAATGAAGTTGTTGTGGGCTTCAGGTTGTTTTGTCTTGGAGAACCAAATTGTACAAGATTTCCCAAGCTTTGTCCTGCCGCAAGCTGGGAGAAGGATTCCGAAGGATTCGATCTCTATCCAACTGAAGTGAGGATCCATCATGAGTACCGCACTTTTTTGGCGGATGTGGGATAGCTACTGAGCATCTTGTGAAAAAAATCAGCGGGAACACAGAAAAACCATTACTTGGATGTGAATCTCACTTCATATACGGTTCATAGATATTCATAATCATTTTGGAGCCCACAAGTGGAATCTTTACGAGGTGTATGGCTTGTAACCCCTTCGCAGATTCCTGGCTCCGATCCACAATTTTTTTCGACGCGCCAAGGCAAGGAGGGCATGTCCAAAAAGTCCTCAGCTGCCGCGGGCCTTTGCGCAACTTGCCGCGGCAGGAACAGTGGACATAGATTTCTTCGTGAAGAGCACTGTATGGTAGTATTTGCAGGGAACCACAAAAACATGAACATTCAAGATTGTCTCATAGTTTTTGGATGTTTTTGGTACACCGTAGTGAATTTTAATGTGTTTTTAGGATCATGTGTGGTTATTTTGATGGATAAATTGCTAAACAATGGTTATCAATGGTTGGTACAGTAGTCTCTGCACACTCAACGAAGCAGTGTGACATGGGATTCGTAGACCTGGAGATTGAAGAAACCACGCTGTGCCATGGCTACCCCCATTATTTAGATAATCACTGTGGCTTGGGGGGAGATCATCACTGTTGAAAAAAAGTCGAATGTGACTGGATGTGAATGAGAATTGCAAGTTTAGATCACTGCATGCTATACCAACTTGGTGCCCAAAATATCCTTGGATCCCTCTGGTATTCCATCCCCATTCTTCGGCTTGGGACTCATATTAAAGGTGGTTGTCCGATTCCCCCACCATAAGAGATGTATCTTTTACTGGAATAGATGGTACAAGTAAACCCATCTACTCCCAAAAATGTAAAAAACAAATCCATCAAAAAAACATGACACACATGTGATCGAAACCTAGGAAAAACAATCACTCAGCTCCACTTTTCTGATATGTTTTTGTTCCCCATCTCAGCTCCTCAGCTCCTCAGCTCCTCAGCTCCTCAGCTCGTCGCAGGTCTGGATCATCAATATGATTAATTTAGTATATCCCTATATATATAATTATATATAAATATAATTAATTATATATATGTTCCTCTAAATCCCTACAATTTCCTATAAATCCATATGTGTTTCCATAGAAATCCCTACATTTCCCTATATCTTTCCCAAAAAATCCTGTAAATTTCCGATTCCAGGTCTGGATCATCAACATCATCATGTACTACGACGTGGTGGTGCAGGTGGAGCCGAAGCGCAACGCCCTGCGCGAGGCCACGGACACGTTGAACGCGGCCAACACGAAGCTGGCAGAGGTCAAGGAACTGGTGCAAACCTTGGAAACGAACCTGGCAGCGTTGAATCTTTTCGGCAGTTTTTCAAGTCCCTATAGGATCCATGGTGCTGGAATATTTATACCTACTGTATGGAATATTTATATAATATTTATACCTACATTAGGATTATTTGGAAAATTACATACATGGGGTCAATGTAGGTAAATTTTCCAGCACCATGGATCCTAAATGGAGTGTTTCGTGGTTTTTTTTTCCGGCCTGGTAAACATACGAAAAACGATGGAACGATCCACCATGTTTCATGGGAAAACTCACTATTTCGACTGGGCCATTTTCAGTAGCAAACTGTTTGTTTACCAGAGGGTACTTACTGGTGCTAAACGTAGGGAATGGATGGGTTGCTGGGGTTGCTGGGATGATTATTGATAGTTAGCCAGTGGATCATTCCCTCATTCCCTACTAAGCACCAGTAAGGATTTCAGGGGATAGTTCATGGAGTGAGTGAAAGTGCCTTGTCGTTTCTGGGATTTCTTCAGGGAAGGGGAGATATGTATCTTTGACATGGGATTTTGGATGGTGATTTTGATGGGTTTTAATGGGTGTTTGATGGGTGTTGATGGACTTTAATGAAGATTTAGCCAGAATTTTACTGGGAATTCAATGGGGTGTTAATGGGAATTGTTCAACAACATCAGAAAAAATACAGAAAAACGATCCCAGGATGGTTATAGAATCATCATGTTTAATCCCTTTAAGATCTCCACTCTTTGGTGTTTGACATCTTCAAAAACATGGCCGCCTTCCAGGATGAAGGAGTTTGACAAGGCGATGGCCGAGAAAAGTGCGCTGATGGCAGATGCCGAGAAGTGTCAGAACAAGCTGAACATGGCACAGCGTCACTTGGGGCTTTACTTGTGATTTAATGGACAAATTTAATGGGAATTTTTGGTGATTTAGTGGTGATGTATCTGAAAATAGGTGTCTCTTTTTTCTTGACCGACGAATCATCATGCTCAATGCATAGGAATGCCATTTGCATTTGGTGGGTATACCCTCTGGTAATTTAACATAGCTATTTAACATAGTAATTTAACATAGCTATGGTTGATTTACCCATTAAACATGGTGATTTTCCATATTTGTTTGTATGTTTACCAGAGGGTACCTCATTTTCAGTCACATCCACAACTGGGGCTTTGGGGCATGGAACATCCAATGGTGATTTCATCAGAATTCCGTGAAAATTTGGACATAACTAGCCAGAAATAGGTTTTTGTTTGATGGGGAGAACGGTGGTTATACACTTAGGGTTGGAATGGTTTGGTGTTGACAGAGAGTGACCTGGAAAATTTTGGAACAGGAGCACATAGGATGTTTGGAGAATGATTGGTGTTTCGCAACTGAATAGTCTAGTGACTGGTTAAAAGTGGTTGATGTGGTTTCACTCTGTTGCACTTACTTTCACTTCCATCCTTATCTGAGATGATTGTTAATGACTCATTTGACAATCATTTGACTCATTTGTTATTGACAAACGAGACGTCTGAACCAGCCAAGTCGCCATGACGGCTATGACGGCTATGACGGCTATGACTGGTTGGTGGTTTCAAACATTTTTTATGTTCCATAATATATGGGATGTCATCTTTCCCATTGACTTTCATATTTTTCAAGATGGTTATTGCACCACCTATTCTTCAAGATTGTTATTGCACCACCAACCAGATGAGGTTTGGTGGGTGCTCTGGCAGCCAACGGAGTCATTTGGGAGCAGACGGTGGAGAATGCTGGGCAGGACCGACCACCAATGGCCGAGTTGGGTCCATGGCGGAAGCCCCATGGCCGGCGCTAGTAACAAGTGACCGGAGGGCAAGGTACATCGACCTAAAAACTACCCGGCCTGGTAAACTAAGGTAACTATGGAAAGATCCACCATTTTCTAGCTGGGTAAATCCACGAACTTTCTAGCTGGGTAAATCCACGAACTTTCTATGGCCATGTTCAATAGTTTTTTGTATGTTTACCAGAGGGTAAAAGCGTTGACCTGTTGACGCGATCAAGCCATTCCAACACGGGGTCCAGGTCTTTGGTGGTGAGAGAAATGCAGATATAGACTATGTCACTTCACTTAATTGTACGATAAAGTGCTGGTAAATTCAGGTTTCAATCCTTTTTATTTGCAGGATAAAAAACTCGTTCCCAATTTTGCTGGATAACAAACTATCTACCAGGTTTATATATATATACCATTTATACCCAGCTAATCATCTAACCCTAGATTTATCTAGCACATTCTCCACAAACCACAGTTAAACTCACAGTTCAACCACAGTTCAACCACACTAAGCCATACTTCCAACATCGCCAACCGTTCCGTTACAAGGACCTGGCTTCTCCGCCCATCCTTCGTGTTTATTAACGGGGCGCCCGGCCGCGAAAGGAGTTGGTCTTCATTCCGGGGGACACCTTGGTCGCCTGCTCCTACGCCTCCTACGTAGGCGTCTTCACCCGTCAGTCGCTAAACCGCGGATGTGGAGGGATGGGGGCGGATGGTGACCACGGGAAGCCAAGAATGGTGATTTTTCATGGTGATTAAGCCACCAAAATGGTGATTTTTCATGGTGATTTAATGATTTAAAGCTGATTTAATGGCGTTTTAGTGGTGATTCAGGGGAGTTTAATGGAGTTTTAATAGCGATTTAATGGGAAATTCAATTTTGGAAATTCGTGGTGATTGAGTGGTGATTGAATGGTGATGAAGCCAGCAAAATGGTGATGTTCAGCAGGAAAAGTTGTGAGACATGGCAATTGAAGCATGAAACATGGTGAAAACATGGATGGTTTATATAAACATCAGACATAGTGAATCATAGGATTTTAAGCGTGAAAAATCAAAACTCTCTGGTTGAGTGGGTTCTGGTTGGATATGGTTGGCCACTCCACTTAAAGTCATATAATCCTTGATAAGCCTTCATTTGTTTAACACATTGAACCCAAGAGCAGACGGAATCAGACACCCACTTGAACCCTCCAGGTTTGCTTTGATGTTACAGATATTTAGAAGCGGTTTTAGACATTAGACAGATTCAGAATGGTTCAGGGTTCATAGTCATCGTCAAATCAATATACCTGCAGTGACACTGGACGGATCTTACGGATCGCGTTAATCAAGGCCACGGAAAGCCCAGTGCTGAGCAGTGCTGGTTGATGGTTTCACACATTTTGGTATGTCGGTCTGTCTGAGAATGGGATAACAATTTCATGCAATTCAATAGATAATAGGGAAATACCCTCTGGTAAACTAACATAGCTATTGAAAATGGCCATAGAAATAGTGGATTTACCCATTGAAAATGGTGGATCTTTCCATCGTTATGTTAGTTTACCAGAGGGTGGACATGATGATAAAGCACCCAATTTTAGGAGTAGCCTATGTTCAGAGAAGCCAACTTTTGGAAGGGATGGCGGGCTCAGCATTAACCGATCCAGAAGGTGAGACCCCCTGCTAAAATTTGAAGATAACTTGGTTAACAGTTGGGTTTATGATATATATATATTTATGATGGTTTATGGGCCATACATATCTATACATATCACTATACTAACAATGGAGTGTATAGACCAACAAACATCAAGTTTCAAGTTTGGTCCTCACCTTGTGCAACACCCCAGATTCATATTCGAGTGGTCGAGGTATCGCGAAGACACGGTAGATGCCTTCGTGCAGTATCTGACGAAGAAGGGCGTGCCACTAGGTGCGCTTCTTGCCGATCCTGCAGAAAGGGCGCAGAATCTTTCAGAAGGGAATGCTGACATTTTACCGGCATAGAATGACAATGTTACCCGACAGTCTGGAAACATTTAGATGTTCAAAATCCATCATTTTCTTGTAGATCATTGTCTGGTTTCGGTTTGAAACCCATTGGTTTTCCACAACAGATGTTAGTTTACTCCAGGGCAACTCATCAAAATCTCAGTTAAAATCCCATTTTTGGTCCAGTAATAAACCCCATCAAATCCCATAAATTCATATAAATTCTATAATTTCCAAGAAATCAAAAACACCATGGACCATAGATTGTTTACGGAAAGTTGCTGCCTGTAGGATCATCCAATCGGGTGCCAGCGTAACATGAAGAACTGGATGCTGGCCTAGAAGTCCCACCAAAAATAGATACTGTATACCCTCTGGTAACCATACAAAAAACTATGGAAAATCACCATTGTTCATGGGAACTATTTCTATGGCCATTTTCAATAGCTATGTTAGTTTACCAGAGGGTATCCATGATGTGTGTTTCTTATATATATATATATACACTAGCCAGATCTGTGTATGAATTTACCTATCGACTGGTAGCCTCATATAGTAAAGCATATGTGTGTGTTTCCATAAAAAGCCCAGAATCGGTTGCAGGGAACACCGGAAAAGCCCTATATGATTAGTGTTTCAAGCGCAGACATTTCCCTGAACCCATTTGTTTGTTCATGTATGATGCTGAGACCAAAACAATGTTGATGGTTGGAACGATAAAACCCTGATGTTTGCAGCATCTTCGAAATGTGAAAAACAATCAACCAGGTTGATGCTTAAATCACGATGAATTCCAGCATGTTTCAGGAAGTTTCAGGTGCCATTAGTTTTCCATGAAACATGGTTTTCCATGGTTTTTCCATGGTTTTTCCATGGTTTTTCCATGGTTTTTCCATGGTTTTTCCATGGTTTTCCATGAACCATGCTTAGTTTTCAGCAGCTTTTTCCATGGTTCATGGTTTTCCAGCACCACGTTGTTTCCGCATTTTTCTGGGCAGGCCCCAAACCTGATCCCTTGGCAGTGCTGGCCACTGATGCGGAGATGGCAGCCTGGGCAGGATGGTGGTGTTTGATGGTGTTCTTCATGATTTGACACATGATTTTCAGATGTTTTTAACACTTTTTAGTGTGAATGATGTTTGATGATGTTATATGAACATGATTTCTATTGATTTATGATTTGTTCTGATTCTTTTATGATGTATGTTGATTGGTTAAGTCCCAAAGGAAACTAGACTATACAACTTCGAAATCAAACATAAGGGTTTTTTGTTTCCGACCACGATGAACTTAAGGGGAGTACCCTCTGGTAAACTAACATAGCTATGGAAAATCACCATTTTTAATGGGAAAATCCACTATAAATGGCCATTTTCAATAGCTATGTTAGTTTACCAGAGAGTATGGTCTCTGAAAAGGTCCCTGGCCCCTGGAACGACGGCAGGACAGGGCTTGCCATCGGACCGTGTGAGTTGCGAGAACGGCGCGATTCTCTGCAACTCGCAGCGCTGGAGTGTCTTGGGCGATGTGAATGGTGAGTTGTCTGAAGGTCTCCACCAGTAGATACAGATACTGGTTGGTGGTTATTCATGGTTATTAATGGTTATTAATGGTTAATGATGGTTAATGATGATTAATGATGATTAATGGCCATTTATTAGTTATAAGTACTTATAAGCCCATTTATAGAATGTATATGAATGTATAATCCCATAGAAATAACCAGTTATAACTGGTAAATGGCCATACCTGCAAAGATCCCCATTTGGGGCAAGGTGCCCCAAATGCAGTGAAACATGGTTGGTTCAGCCAACCATCAACCATCATTACAGGTGGTTTTTCCAGAGATTTCAGGAATGAATGGGGGCAGGGATGAGAATCAGGTTTTCCAAGTCAGCATCTAGGGAGTATACCAAAATGTGAATCAGAATGGCTCTGAATGTATCATCCAAAAAGAATACGTAGATTCTGTCAGCAAACAATCAACACTTTCTCCGGGAATCCGCACTCGATTCCTGGGTCTTGTCATGCCATACCCGACTTTTGCACATGCGATGGGCAGCTGGAAGTCCTGTTGCTGATTTTCAGTTTGAATGTCCCATGTTTTTGTTGGTGTTAACTTCAGATATGCCCATAGGGCCCATAGGGTAAAGTAAGTTTGGTAGGTTTTGTAGGTCAGATTCCTATTCCACCCACTTTATGCTTAATTACTGGTTGGGGGTTTGGAACATTTTTTTCCATATATGGGAATGTCATCATCCCAACTGATGAACTCATATTTTTCAGAGGGGTAGGTCAACCACCAACCAGATGATGTATAACTAACCCTGTGTTTTTCTCTTGGCTTTTTGTCCCCGTTTTTGTGGGTGTTTTTTTTTTTGTTCATTGGGGTTCCGTGGAGCCTCAGGCTTGATCATCGATCCACAGCTTCAGGGTATTGCAACTTGGCAGTGCTGGCCTGCAGATGTTGATGATGTTGATGGTTCATGGTGAGAGTGATGGTTCTTATTAACAATGTTGATGATGCTGATTAATCATAGTTACTATCAATAGTATATAGTTGCTACAATGAATATCACTTTATTGTTGTCATTATGTAATTATATACTAATTATTGATTTTAATGATATGATATGGAAAATGAATGAACATGAACATAATATTGGTATGATGTTGATACTGATTCATAATTGTTATTACAATAATGAGTATACACATGTTATTATGATAATTGTTGATGTTGATTTACACTGATAGTGCAGTAATAATAATAATAATAATAATAATGATGATGATGATGATGATGATGATGATGATGATGTTGATATGTTTGTCCATTCTTGCTATTACCATTACTACATATGCGGTGTGTTGTATTTAGTACATCACTAAGTTTTATTTTGTTCCTACTATCGGTAGTATTAACATATATTAACATCATGTTGTTGTTGTGGATGTTGCGGCGGTCCCGCTCCAACCTCTTGTCGACGGCATCAGGTGTGGATCAAGAATCGCGAGTCGGACAACGGCTTGCAGGTCACACGCATGGGCCATTCCAAGCTACTCGGTGTGGCCATGGAATGGTCGATGATGTCGACTTGGTGTGGGGCTGTGGTAGTGGGATACCAACATAGCGGACATAGCGTTTGGGTATGTTATGTGTGGGTTATTGTAGAAGACTACCCAGCCCTTGTTTCTTTTTTGTTTGAAGAATTCTCAGGAGGTCAATGGGCAAACAGAGAAACAACATGACATTGTCTCTGAGATTTCCGGCATCCAACATCGAAAACATGGGCCAGATATGGCCTTCCGAATCCAAAGGTCGCGCCAGTGGCGCATACATTTCACTTTGTGTCAGTAACGCGGATGATTGTCACTATGGCCCATAGACTCAGTGGTTGTATCTTGTGTTTTCTTTCATAGGTTGTAGATGATAATGCGATCCGTTCTACAGTTGCTCTCCATGTTATGGGCTTGCCTGAAAGTTCGGGGTACAGTACCTCTTGACATGGCTATAAGATGCTATAAGTTTGAGTAAATCCTCAAGTTTGGGACTTAAACCCACTTAAACCCACTTCATCTATTATTCATCATTCAGGCTGATGAAATTTCCTTTAAAATTGCTGCTCCGTTGGTCCTGCAAAGTGGTGAAATGTGTGTTTTATCTGTGCTGCTTGATGTTATCCCCAGTCCAACTATTTCGATATTGAGACATGTCTATCATAATCTGAAGCTAGTTCTTGGAATTATGTAACAACTAAGTTCTGATGTTAAACTTGTGCACAAACTTACATCAGCTAACCAAGTTGGGATGAACACATTATCCTCACTACTGTATTTTTTTCATTACCACCACTTTTTGAATATGTTTGATGGTTAAGTCTCAATTTGTGCTAGCTAAGTTAGGATTATCTCCCATGAAATATGATGAAATACGGGGATTTCCATAAATGTACCCAATTTCATGTATCATCCATTTCAATTGGATTTTCCTTAACAAAACTCATCCAGCTATTGTGGCACTATGAAATCCGCACGGTGACTCGAGGATGTTGTCCACCTTCGAGATGTCTTTGGATCAGGGAAAGCCCGTGCTGATCGAAAATATGGGCGAAGGCGCGCGCTAGCGCGCGCGTTTTACGTGGGCGAAGAAGACTCATGCTCTATAAAATCTTAAAATATTTTTAAAAGAACAATAGTTATATATATATATATATATTACCCATAGGATCCATGGTGCTTGTATATATGCTAACATTGAGGGTATATTGATGGTAAATGTTACCATATATAGCATACATGGATCCTATGGGTTTTAATTATCATTTATATATAAAATTATTTATTGTTATTAATTATCATTATTGCTATATAATCATATATGATGAGCATACACACTTCTATGAATCAACATTATGATATAGAATGTTTGTAATATACACCACATTTTACATGTACAATGCATATATATATATAACTTGAAATTGAACTTTTGTGAAATACGGATGCTTCTTTTTCATTGTGAAGCCGGGCTTTGGGTTTAAATATACGTGTACCAAGTTTTGGGTGTGCAGATACAGGTGGGCATTTGGTAACAGAAATGGAGGATTCAATGGGATGGGAGAATCATCTATAACCTTTTGCTATAGATAGTGGGTTAATGGGATATTCTATATAGAGACTATAGATAATGGGATAGTGGGATAATGGGAGACAGCTATAAATGTTTTTTTTTTTTAAATTTCCCATTCTCATGTCGATTACCGGGTACCAGCTATGTTCATGTTTTCAGTACAGGTTGACATTTGATCCATAGCTCGGAATTTATTCGTACCATGATCTAGGCAAACATCACTTCCATGTTTGGTTGGTGGTTGCTGTTTTCATTTGTTTTGTTCAACCCTTGTATCTAAACTGGAGGTACTGTACAATATAAGACCATATTTTGGGGGTATACCTTACATAGCCCTTACATAGACCTTATATATTAGATATATGGTAGGTCCCTCCAATTCCTGAAACGGCCATTGAACTGAACTATTTTCTTTTTCTACCCAATTGACTGCAGTAATCAAAATGATTTGACCAGAATAGGTATCAACCCGCCCAAATTGGAGGTTTATTACTATATTCCCTCAGATATTTCTTGGTTTCGACTTGATACAAATTCTCTTTAGGATTTATGGTACTTGATCGAAACAAGAAATTCTGGAGGATTGCTACTTACCATCTGGTTATTTAACATAGCCATGGGACAATCCAGCATTTATAGCATGGTTTACCTCTTAGAAATGCCTAGATCCATCATCTTTCCATGTGGCCATTTGATCCCAGGTATCGATGCCGTGATCATGCCGGTGGTCTCGCGGAATACCATCAAGCGCGGCAACAAGCGCGTGGTGAAGCTCGGAGACAAGGAGATCGTCCTGAATGCTCCTTGGCCAATCCTGACGGTTGACGCTGGTGACGCTGGTGACGCGGGGCGAGCCGGGTTGCGGCTTGTTTTTCGCGAGTGAAAGGTGGTGGTTGCGAAATCCGTTCAACATGGGGTTGTGGATATGTCTGGATATACATATATATATATATGTATCTGGGTAAATTTAATCACGACCTCACTGTTCTCCCGAACCCTGGGAATGATGGTTAGTAAGGGAAATCATCCCCAAATGGCCGAACCATTCAGGTTAGTGAAATACTATAATTGACCCAGATATATGTATCGAACTACTTCATGAAGGGGGTTATGATATAAACACATCGAAGGACCGTTGTAAATGATAGAACATTTGCACTTCTTCGTGGCTTCCAGGATACGTGTGCAAGGTTACCTCTCGTAGCTTCACTGCAGTTTCACTAATGCAATGTGCAGCCCCACCGTGATGTTTGTTGGTTTATAAATCTCATCAACTACCCTCTGGTAAACGTTTACATAACTATGGAAAATCACCATGTTTAATGGCTAAATCAACTATACATTGCAATTTTCAATAGCTATGTTAAATTACCAGAGGGTATATAGTCTCTATAGTTGTTATTAGATGTGTTATAAGCATCATGAAGCATAGCTACTGAAGTGATGTCCACCCACTTTAGCGATTTTGTAAACGTTTACAGCCCCACTAAGTGGAGTGGTACCCCATGAGCGCCTCATCCTTGAGCTGCGTCAGAACAGCTTCAAGCTCTTCATGCAGACGAAGTTGTCCAATCCTCACTATCCACCGGAGATCCAGGCGAGAACGAAGACTTTCTTATTGAAGGCTAGCCACCAAATCTAAGCAAGTGATATATATATATATACATAATCATATATATATATATATATATAGAATTATATACATAATCATATATATATATATATGCATGGGTATACTAGGAAAAAAGGCTTTCGAA
>Ga0126342_10006472_pt1 | contig 20768 bp, 21 predicted proteins | sample Cyp1metagenome_FD_92528 | JGI IMG/M metagenome (GOLD analysis project Ga0126342, IMG submission 92528) | Coral microbial communities from Lord Howe Island, Old Settlement Bay, Australia - Cyphastrea 1 metagenome | ecosystem: Host-associated > Invertebrates > Cnidaria > Coral ...
CAATTCAGGCCTCCCCAATCATCGGAATATCGGAATATCATGGAATATCCATAGTTTCACGCAGTAAATTTCAGAGTCAATCCCATGCCATTCCCAGGGTGTCCTTGGCCTTCTCTTCTGCAGTCTCCAGCTCCTTTACCCCGCGTGAAAAATGGCTGGAAGATCTCCGACTTTTATCTTTTTTGGACTTGTTTTGACTGGAAAATTATCAAAAACATATTATACGTAAGCTTAGATCACAAGATTCTGCATGATATTACAAGAATGGCGGACAAATGTTCAACTTGCCAAGGCTGGACTAAATGGGGAAGAATGCATCATGTATATTGACTGAAGACATCTAATGTCGCGGCCTTTTCCCAAATTTAAAGCCTGTGGATACCCCTACAACCAAATCTTGCCACCTGCGCAGCTCAGCGGACTGGAATTTTTGGACACCACCGCCTTCGCTGCGGCAGAGCTCATTGGCATCTGCGCAATGGCAGGAAAAGTCCAAACAAGACTGCTCCTAAGTGATGTGTTTCGTCGGATTTGTGGAGTCTCTGATTTGCTAAGATGTAAGGGAGCCATTCACATCAAATCGCTTCATCTGCCTGTGGCGTGGCAGGCTGCTGGCAAGGAACCAGTGATCGGATGTCGTCTGTGACAGTGGTGGGTCGAAATGAATAGGATTCAGATTTGATATTGAAATGTTTAAATCTATACCTATGACACTTATACCAGTATTTCCAGGTTTGGGCCAGTTTTGACCCGTACCTCACTATTTGCAGATTTTGTTGGCAATCCCCTGCCGCTTTGGAAATTTCCCACCGGTTATGCCACGCCTGCTTCCCGTCGATCACGTCGTTAACAGTCAGCGCAACAAAGTTGCGCAATGGCATAGTGACTTCATCAGCATGCCTCAGAGCAAGTCGTCCTTTTCTCAACCTGCATTTGAGTAAACCCTCAATTTGTGGAGCTTGGACCAAAAGTGACCAAAATACATCCTGTTGGTCATATCATATTATCTTTATAAAACATGATAAAACCATATAAAACCCTATTTGCTTAACATACCCCCCTGTTTGCTGGGCAGGAGGAAGGGCCTATGTAGCGGTGCAACGGGTGGTGCTCAATCTGCGGCGGGATTTGGTCGCGGCTATATGACTCATATATCCGTGTCCTCATGACCTGATGGATATCTTCTTACTCTGGAAGTTTTGGAAGTCACATTAATCAAATGCCAAGATATGCCAAGATATGCCAAGATATGCCAAGATATGCCAAGATATGCCAAGATATGCCAAGATTCCATTGGGTGTGTACATCTTCTGGCAGCCAGTGTTCCCTCGCAGGTTTCGATGCGTTGGCCCGGAAGAACGCCAGGTATGGATGGAGGAAGTTGGAATTGTGCGCCCGGTGTGCTTCTGTGGCCCCCACGCGGGCAGTGGATAACACCACGGGACCGTGGAAGTGTTCATTATATCCTGGCGAAAAAATATCTGCGAAAATGCAAGATGAAACTCTAAGATCAAACAGCTGGAATTGAGAGCTGAAGATTAAACTGATTGAACATGTGATCCTTTTTTTCGAAAAACTGAGGCTCTGGCTGAAGACCCAAGTGAGTCTGGCAGTGGAAGCGTAGCGTTGATGGAAATGCTTCAAAGGTACTTCAGGCAAATAGCGCGCCATCCACGCCTGAAGAATGTTTGGTCCAGTGGACTATTGGACCTCCCCAAATCCTGTGCTTCCCAGTCAAAAATCGAGAAATGGTGATCTGGGGCATTCTGGGGGAGGTAAGCCTTTGGGCAAAAATCCCATGGAGGAAACCCTTATGACACATCTGACCATCATGCGGCACCTTGGTGGTCTGGTTCTGCTCGAAAAGAACCATGTCACCCAAGAACTCAAACATTTGATACGGCCCAGAGGCCTGGCATTGCATCCAAATTCCGACTTTGTTTGGCAATCAGAATCCATTTTGAAGAAGGAAAATGGAAAGGCACAGCATAGATGTTATGCCCGGTTACTGAACCAACTCCAAAAAGGATGAGTGTGATAGGAGTGATGTAATTATAGTTTGAGTCTTCAGCAACATTGCAGTTTGCAACCCTGTTTTTTGAGTCAAAGTTCCAAAGATGCGTTCCATCGTACTACCACCCAGCACACTATGGCACCATTGTATAGAGACAGATTGATCAGATTGTATCTTGGGACCTGTAAACACTCAGGAGTTTCTTTCCCAGACCCGTTAGATGATGGTATGCTCCCTGGGTGATTGCCTGGGAAGGTGGGTGGGTCATAACATGGCATGACCCGCTGATGTTGGCACCTCATTGATTCGATCCAAGAGCCTTTGCGCCAAGTCTGAAGCTCCAGCCGCTCGGGAGCCAGCTTTGGACGGGTCGCAGAGCCATGGAACTGAATCGTGCACCTGACTTTTCAGAATATACAGATATTCATTCACATTAAATGTGTGTAATCAGTTGCTGAGATGGCTGAATTGGTCTCAATTTGGAAGTGGCTATTTTTCTGGGAAAGAAAACATCTCAGCAGGTCGTCTCCTGAGTGCTTCTAGCACAACTGAGCAGCCAACCGGTGAAGTCAACAAGTCTTGCACCCGCTGCAAACGAATGGCAGTCTGGGGCCATGGAACTCCAAAGTTCTTCTCCTCCAAGAGCCGAAAGAGGGTGCGTGCCGTATATCCTGACAGCAACAGTTGTAACAGCAATAGCTTTTAGACGTGCTCCCAAGTGCTTGGTGTATCAAGGCTGCCACACTTCTGCTCGGGGAAGGGATGATGTGGTGATTCTATGTGATTCTTACCTCATCCGAGGGACTGAAGCCATGGATGAAACCACCTGCAGATTTCCTGAAGTCCAGGCTATGACCGATGGTGCCAGCCACATAGAGTCCAGGTTTTCCAACCACCTCGAAGGTGTTTGAGATGTTGGGATACTTGCCGTGTTCCACCATATCCTTGGCGAATGTGTGCTTCAGCAATGGTGTCATTCTATCTTATGGGTTTTAGATGGTTTTAGTTTGTTTAGATGCTTACTTGGCAAACCCATCTATGATATGGTGAATGATATCTATGATATCAATGATATCTACTTTAATGCTCCATCAATGATCCTCATGATTCTTGCAGGGCTGGTTGGCGCAGACAGGGCTCCGGCTTGGTGGATGAATCCAAAAAACTGGTGTCCATGGTCCAGCCGAAACATCGGATCACATGATCCACGGGGAAGCGCGTGTGCTTGGCCGCATATTTCATGCGAAAATCTGCCATGGCATCCATTAATTCAGGATTCCTCCTGAGGAGATTGGAATTCACCTGGGCCAAGATGAGTTCAGTGCCAGGGCTGAATAAATGAGACAGAAAGAACTAAAATGAACTAAATGTTGAATGATGTAGATGTCCGGGTGTCTGTGTCTCTGAAGTTGGGGATCCCCAATCCTCCGTTCATTTCTCATCACCCGTCCCGACTACTCAATTTTGGTAAGAATCTGAGGATCCAAGTCAAATAAGGGCCATCATAATATGAGTAGGTCAAAACATGTCAAAACGTGTTTTTCACATCAAAACAACTGGTAGATTCTGGTGGATTCTGGTAGATTCTGGTAGATTCTGGTAGATGGATCGTGACATGTACCAAGTGACCAAAACCCAGGTGAACGATCCATCGAAGATGCTCTCGTCGATGGTCTCCGGTACGGCCGAGGTGGCGAAGTAACTCTCCACCGCCGGCTCCGTGTCCTCGCCCACTTCCAGGACCCTCGGGGAGCTGGCAGATGACATGGGTGGGGGTTTAGAAACCATGCAGAAACCATCAAAAAAAACATCCCAATACATGCAGCCCAAGGCGCCAACCATGACCCTCCTCATCAGGAGCCAAGCGTTCCAGGGTTTCACGCACACGTGGCTCGTGGTGAGACGCGATACCTGGCTGGTCTGGGTTCCCTTGAAAACTGTGGGAAGCTTTGGTTTGATGCTGGGTAGTCCAAAGCACTCTGTGCTGGCAGCTTCAAAATCAAGGCACGACCCATGAAGAGCATGAGGCTCATATTCTGCTCCTTGGAATAGAAGCGCTGTCGACCTGAGCACCGACTGCACTCGAATGGCCCAAGGTGAGACTATCCTTGCCTCCTAATCAATCAGCCATTTAAATTAATGGGACTCTGTTTGGCAGACCCTCCAACTTACTCTAACTCTATAGGACGGACTAAGGTGCAACGGCTGTCTTCTAAGGCTTCGGCATCTTTCATCATTGCAGGTATCGTCAGTGGCGACCCAAATGCACCGCCGATTGCCTTTGCATGGGAGGATGACGACTCGGTGGTCCTGCCAGGTATCAACACGTCCAAATATATAAAGTGCTGCAGCCCATGAACCTGCAACCTCACTACGCGATGATTCACAGTGATTCACACTAGTTGCCAAATCCTTTATCTCAAGAGTCAACCTGAGGCAACCTGGCAACCCGTCCCGGAGAGCATCGAAGTCAAAGACGTCGAGACTCTTCAACAGGTACGTGTCAAGGATGGTAGTTCGGCCGGCCCGAATGTCACCGACCTGAAGAATGAGGACTGCAAATAAAGCAGAAACACTTACAAACACAATATTTGTACAGCTCCCGTAGACAAAATCCATCAAAATCCTCATCCCCCCTCAGTACAGAGACTCAAAATGGATTTAAGAAATCATGTCTTTTTTCAATGTCATCCATAATTGTCATAAAATTAAATTTTCTCCATCAGTATCATGGCAAACCGTAGAAAACTCAGCAACTCTTTTCCGCATCCCCCACTGAGGCAGCGCGCGTAATGGGTCTGATATGCAAAGCGCACTCCTTCACCGCCTTCGGGCAAGGCCCTGGGCCGTGCCAGCAGATGTACCTGCGCCCCCGCACTGTCAGTGACCCCATCTGCACTGTGAAAGAGAAAATCTTGTGCCTCGGATGTGTATTTCTGCAACTCCTGGGCAGTTTCCAAGGCCTCAGGACTTGGCAATTGAAGGTCAAAATATGAAAAAATATGAAAAAAATAGTAATTAAAATAGTAATTTAGATTAATTTAGAGTAGTTCGAGAAAGCTCATCAGTGCCAACTGCATCTGTGCAGCTGATCCTTACAGATTGCCAAGTTGAATCCGAGTGGCTGCGTTGCCCATGCCCAGGATCATCACAGATTTCCCTTCAAACGATTCGCCCGTGGCAGGCATATCTTCGTAGCCTCGGTGCCCAGTTTGGTTCCAGTGTGATCAACTGAACGAAAAAAGCGGGGAGGACTGCAGGTTACAACCCATATGCGGCCATGCTACTGTCGACCAAGTCAACACCGTCCTTGGTTGGTAGCTGCAAGCAGGGAGGAAAGAATGCCGATCGTTGAGTACTGTCGGTGAAGTCTACAGAAAATAGAAGGAAGGAATGGGAATGCCAATGAGGAGCAGAGAGAAGGTGATCTCGAATATGCAATGACCAAACTCAATATGCCTTCGCTAACCTCCAACATCATCCAAGCATATCCAAGCATATCCAAGCATCTATCATGCTATGGCCTTGTCGCGGCACAGTCAGTCCATGGGCCAAGATGACTTCCCGGCAGCGGAACGTCTCCGCTGTCTCCAAGCGGATCGTGAAAACCTGCAATAGCAGCAACTTTCCATAGCTCCAATGGATTGAAAGTTTCGAGGAATTCTTGTAACGCAAATGCTTGGACCAAAGAAGAAAATTTATTGAATGACTAAATGATTTATAAATGTTTGGAAGTTTGGAAGGCAAAAAAAATGATTGAAAAATATTGAATTTAAACCCCCCCATGGAGATACATCCTGCCTGGCCCTGCTCCAGCTGCTCCCGACTCACTTGCTTCACCTGACCCGATGTCTTCACCAACAGCTGGCAGAAACAGCTGCTGGAAAATAGGGAAACAAAGCTGAAAAACATCTGCGACGTTCTGGAATATCTTCTCTGCAAAGATCTAGTGAAGCTGTGTCATGTCTTATGCAATGAGTTGAGTGCCAGTGGCTGAAGCCTCTTGACATGTGCTGGTTGCTGGAAGTCAGAATTCCACCCATTTCATCCCTTTGGATGCCATCACACATCACCGCATAATCGAGACCCGCATAGCAAGGCCTTGGAGTTGTAGCGGATGAAATCGCTTTGTTCAGCCGCGAAGTCGCGCAAGTAGTCCACTAAGACGTCAGCAGCTGGAAAGAGCTCTTTGGATCTTTTCGTCCTTAAACTGTTCAGCACGTCCCCACGTTACTTCTGATGTTGATTGCACCAGAGAAATGATTTTTTGAGAAATGAAAAATCTGCCTTTGCAAACAGGGCACACTGGCAATGTGCGATTCTCTCGCATGTCTATCAGGGAGTTCCAGTCGTGGCGGAAGGCAAAATCATGTCCCCGTCCATCTCGGACGGAGCGCTTGTTCAACGAAATCAACTTTCGGTGTCTGGGGAATTTCTCGAAGAAACTGCCGGCGTGGCTGTTCCTCTCGAAAATGATGTAGTCTCTGCCTGCATGGTACAGGAAGTGTCCAAGCTGGATTCCAGCGGGCCCTGCACCAATGATACAATAACCTCAGTGGGAAAATGGTCGGCGCGAGCGCTTCTTGCATTTTATCTTTTGTTGGCTTGAAACGCTTTTGTGTTGGTTTTGAGTAGAAATGGACCCACAAAGCCTATCAATGAAGTGCGCACGCTGCATGATTGGATTTTGCCTCGCTTGATCCACTGAGATCTCAGCCATGATTTTTCTGACTCTTGCTGGCATCACTCAGCCAGGTCAGAAGAAGCAAGAGCAAAGGCCGCATGGCGGAATTGCCGCACAATCACAGTGTCAGGGCTGCCCCAAGTGGTCTGAAACGGTCTGAATCTGAAATAGTCTGTGCAATTCTTCATGCATGGTCCAACATCTATCCCCTGCACTTGTTTTCTTGAAGTTGGCTCATGTTATCTTTGTCTTCAGCTCACACGTTTTGAGTGCAAAAGATCGGGGAGCCACCAGGCAGCATTTTTTGCACAATAAAATTATTACATCTTCTCAACTCAAGCTCTGATCTGTGGCAAAGAAAGGCAGAAAAGCTAGAGATGGTCACCATGACCGGCATCATGCTGAATGATTTCCAGTGGCCATCCATGGTCACCCGTCCTTCCGGAGCGAGACCACATCCTCAGACCCTGACCTCACCGTGGCCACGGTGGCACGGTGATGATGTTTGGACCATCCTATTGGATGGGCCAAGACGATCCACTGAGTGACCAGCCCGCTGGGTGAAGCAGCCTGCAGAAGTGTAATTTGGCTGTAAATCTCTGGATGGAAGCCATTAAACCTGCATGGTGTGTCAAACAGTGTGAAGTTGAGAGAAAGGTATGATGCTGCCAATCAAGCGTTTAAACTTTAAACAGTAGCGAATATTCAGCAACACTCACTGAAACAGTGGTAAACTGTAGCCAATCTGAAAGAGTCCAAAGTTTCAAAAAAGCTCTGGGAGTCTCTGGGATTCTTCAGATTCTAAGGATCGCTCCTGACCACCACCTTTGAGTTGGTCCAATTCTTTCCTGACCAACAACACAATGGAACTGCTTGCTTGAAGGCTTAAAGGCTGAAAGTAAACTCCGCAAGCGTCACTGGCTTTGGGTATGTTGACGTAACATTGGACTTCCATTCTCAAAGTAGGCCACTTGCCCCTGGCTACAAAAAATCTGTGCCGTTTCAAAAGTATGTAAATGCTGTAATGAGCTGCTTGCATCCACTTGAAATCCATTCAAGAAGAGGCGATCTGCCTTGGCCTATTTTGCATCGTTATTCTGATGCACATGTGGTGATGGTGGGTGCTGTGATGTGTTTCCACGCCCAGCGGCTTTTGTTTCTTCACCAGCTGCTCCAGCTCGGTACGCTTTGGGTCCTGTTGCTGTGAAGTTTTGACTTGCTTGACTAGATTCATTTGATATGTATCCATATATTATGCAATAGATGTACCCTCTGGTTATTTAACATAGCCATGGAAAATGGCCCATTTATAGATGGTTTACCTATTAAACATGGTGATGTTCCATGGCGAACTGTTAAATAACCAGATGGTAATACTCTTTATATGTGCAGTTACATGTTGGCACCTGCACACCTGGCCACCTGGCTACTGAGTTTGTCAAAGGTGATGCGCTCCTCGCCAGTGAAGGGTTTGCCAGCAAGTTCAGCTGCCAACTGCGCCACATCCTGGAGAAGCAGAACTGAAACCGTTGGGGAGACCATGAATTTTATGGAAAATGGTACATGATCAACATGATAAACCAACGGCCATGCTGGGGTTGGATAAACATGAGACACCATTGGATTTTGTGTATTGCTCATGTTTATCAATTGGTGTATTGGAAACCATTGGATAAATCCATTGGATAAAATGGATTATAATGGGATATATCAATATATCATGATTATAATGGATAAACAATGGGATATTATCTCATGATATAATGGTTTACCATGATTATAATGGCATATTATCCAATGGTTTATCATGATTCGAATCTTCCACCGTCACGAATCCAACGCTGTACCTTCTCCCAGCGTTCGTGGAGTTGAACGAGCTCAGCGTGATCCTCTGCAGCATCTTCCTCCGTTGGCCTCGGGTATGCAACTGTTTTGTTACGAATGCAGAGCTGATAGACATAGAGGTATACTACTATAGTATATATATATATAGTAAGGTATAATTATAATGAGGTATACTATAGTATAGTATATACTGAATATAGGTATACTACTATAGTATATACTGAATATCTATCACATTAGATATGACTTAGTAGAATAAACGCAATGTGACTTAGAAATGGTAACTTATTTATGACTTATGCACTAATGCTATGCATTCAATGCATTCTATGTGTTATGTGTAACCGGCCAGTGCGCCAAGTGGCATACTCTGCAGCTGGCCCGGAAGGGACAGGTTGGGAGCTTTGGACTGGAACCAAGCCGCTTGGTCCCTCAGTCGTTGTGCCACGGATTGCATGTGCGCCAACTTTCTTCGAGTCTTCTGCAGCTCACCTCGGGGCAAAATGAACACGAAATCTGTGAGTTGGGCTGTGGATCTGAAAGGCTTCTTTCTATATATCTTATCTGTCCCTTGCATAAACAACTTGGCATATGGAGCCACCTCTTGCTCTAGAACCTTGACATCATATGTTCGAACTCTTCTTATACCATCGTGGAGGGAATGCTCAAGTTCTCCATCTACATTACCCTTGAATCCTTGCGTTGTAAGTCGTCACAAAGCCAACCATGCGTTTTCTCATTGTTTGATCAGCCCTGTCTCCAACCAAGAGAAACTCCCATTTTTCCACCATGCAGGGCCTCTAACGAGGGCACTTTGCGAGCGATTCACCTGCCAGGAATGGGTTGATCTTGGCCAGCCATTTTCCAGGTCACTGACACCAGAAATGTGAGGTACACTGTAACACTCCACGAAAAATACGCCATAATGGTTAATAATGGTCCATACTCAAAAAAAAAACACATTAGCCCTAAGCACCAGAGTTACCCATGTCATCCACAATCTTATATGCCACAAGTGTATATATCCAGTGTATACCCCAACTTTTGTTGGCTAAATCATCCCATTTCCAATCTCATGATATCATGATATCCCATCTGGTGGCGTCACACCTGCTGAAAGCTCTGCAGCTTTTGCTTCGTCAAGGTGTCCTCGGCTTTCACTTTCTCCAGCTCCTCCTGCAGCTCTGCGACCTTCTGCTGGGCCACATCCTGCAAGCGTTGACCAACGCATCATCGGTATTAATCGATATGGCAGGTTTGAGGATTGAGGATTGAGGGGAGGTGAAGACACTGGAAATGTGCAGAATGAGCTGTTGAAACCAAGAGTTGATCAAAATGCGAAGCCAAAGCTGGCCCAACCCCCAGTCCAACTGCTCTGAAAGCTGGACACACTTCTCTTCCATCTCCGGCTGGTAACCGATGGTATTTTCGATATCATCGAAACCCAAATCCATCCTTGGTGGGTCTCAGTGGCTTGTTGGTCCTCAACGCCAAGTTGCTGGGTTTAACTGTTTAACTTATGTACCGTCTGATGTGGTAAATCCAACCCCCCAAAACAGGCCCAAAACACTCAAAATAAAATTCATGGAAATCCAACCTCCAAAACACTCAAAATAGAAATGATGAAAAATTTGGCTGTAATCCATCCAGCATCATCTGTTGCATCTTTGAATTCACCTGCGGTACTCGTCCAGCCATCGTTGGGTCATAGACCTTTGGTTTCTGGAACATCTTCTCCGCCATTCCGCGTTGCGAGACGACCGAGGTGGGTTGCCCAGCCAGTCGCGAAAACTCGAAACAGGGAAGGACAGTTAAGGAAGCTAAAGAGCTACTTAGTGCCTGATCATGTCCTAAAGTCTGGTGAAGTTAAGTGAAGTTCCTATGTAGACAGTTCTGTTTTTCATGAGTCTGGTTCTTCTGCGTCTGGTGTATTGTATGATGCCACGTTGATGCTGCAGTTCTGTATCGCTTTCCAACCATTGCAAAAGTTATATATGCCAATCTGCTGCAATGCACATGGATTTGAGCCCCATGGAGAACAAACTGCTCGAGCTGGGCAGCCATTGCCAAAAGGCCAGGATGACCTAGGAGGACAAGTACCCAAGACCCAAAATGAAGCCGTGTCAGGACCGTAAACCAGGCAGGGTAACAACATCAGCATATTATATATTTTGGATGCTCCTCCAAGCCTGGACCATTGTGGACCTATGTTTTTCTAGGATCATTGAATAGACAAAACCTGGAGCTCCGCTTTTTGTGGCCCCTTTGGACCCGAGTCAGTCTCAGTCCGCTTTCGCTTTGGACGCTCTGCCTCAAAGTTTTCCTGGGGGAGGATCTATCTGCCCGGAAAATGCAAAGGTTTGGTTAGGCTGGTCGACCAAATTGGTCAAGTTGTTGGATTCCGAACACAACATGTCCAACTAATCTTGAAATCACTTCAAAAAATCATGACATTGTCACATCATGTCACATCGATGTGTCTTACAGCAGAGCACCTCCACGTGTTCCTCAGTGATGTAGGTGGGTAACGGGGTGCCCGTCGTTGGAGCACCAGCAAACCACGTGACCTGCCAGTAAAACATCCCCTGGCAGAAGTACCGCCATCTTTGAGGTTTCAAATTTGGAGCATGGACAAAGACCTGGCAAATACTAACAGTGTGAACACCAGTTTCTTCAGGAAATCTCTGGCAATTCTGGCACAACAAATTCGTGCTGATCTTAACATCCAGGAGAGCTGGATCCCTCTGCACCTGCAAGGGCATCTCAGCTGCAGGGCGGCTGGCCTGGCTTGGTCACAAAATATCACGGCAGTGATGAATGGGTTCCCGTGGGTTTCCAATGATTCCGACCATCAACTTCAATCAAAAGAACAGTCTCAAGTTCGATGGCAAACACGGATTTTGACGCACCTGCAACTGAATAAGACTGAAACCTGCAGTTTGATAAAGATTTTTTTTGAACATCACTATGCAATCATGCTTTATTTACATTGTCTAACGTCCCAGGATAGGATATGATGGGACGATAGGCTACCAAGACGCAATCCTCAGAACAAGCTATCGTCTCGCGGCCTTCGTCCAACGCTCCAAGCACAAGACTTTCTGGATGTTGGCGCAACGCCGTGGCAAGCCGCCCTGTGGTCGCTCTGCAGGGGAACTGTGGTAACCGCTTGGACAGAAATATAATCGTCTCAATGCAACAAGAGAGAAGAACCTGAGAAGGGAGGAACGAAAGCCATGGGAGTTCAAGAAAACGAGTTCCTTCTCCATACCTACTGTACCTCCATTCAAGGACCCTTACGGGCGACATTCCCTCCAGGGAACGGACCAAGAGAAATCTGTTTCAGACAACCATGTTCACACGCCCTTATGCAATCCTTGCGCAGATAATGGTCCCACATCGGAGCCCGACAGTTTCGGTAGAAGAGTCAATATAAAATGGTGTGAAGTAATATCCTGGTTCTGGATCTTGAGCTCTGTACTGCGCTCAGCCTTCTGGTGAGGAAGGACATGGAGAAAAGTAACCATTGAGTTCTAGCCTTTCCAAGCAGTGCCATTGCCCTCATCCTACTCACCCTCCTTTCCCTTGCACTTCCCTTGTACGTCTCCCCCCCAAACCACTTCTGCCTAGAAAACCCTGGCCTCTAATTGAAACCTATCATTCTATTCTGGTCTCTATATTATATTGCCTCCCAAAATGCACCTCCAGGGACGGACCAGGGGGGAATCGATACCCCACCGTCACCCACTTGCCACCTGGCACATGCCCCTCAAAAATGCTCAAAAAACAAGGCTCCACTGCACCTAAATCCGTGATTTTGGATACCTTTGGCACGCTCTGGCCCCAGACCCCCTTAACTCACTTTGTTCGCAAAAAAAAACTTCGCCTAGCCTAGCGGCTGGCTTTCGTAATAAAGGGGCTTATAGAGTTCAAAGAGGCTGAAGCTTCAGCACTTGTGATGTTCTTGGAAGACTTGAACCGTGGTCGAAATTGACAGAGACAGCATAAAACAGAAAAACAAGACATCATCACCTCTCAGCACTCCGTGCTACAGGATCCCCCCAACTGCAACTCTTGAGATCATAATCAGCAGCAAGATGGCCGTGACCGTCTTGAGTTTTCCCTCCACTCAGAGATGTTTGGATAGGGGCAAAAAAATCACTTTATAATTTAGTCAAAAGCATGATTTTGTTGAAATGACAAACTGGACCTTCCTTGGAACTGGCGGTTTTGAGGGATTGCCCGTTGGCTAGTGAATATCACCATCGTATCAGAAGGAGACAGTATTTTGCAGGCATGTGATGGCATGTGTCAAATAATTGGGTATGATCTTGAAAAATTGATGATAAAGGCTAAACGTGACTAAACTATTCCATAGCATCCGCATCCCTGCATACAGGTTGTCCAAACATTGGAGAATCTTTGGTGGCGGACAAAATTACTCACTACCCGCAATGGACATGGCATGACATGGCCAAAGTGGGTGGTCCCCTATCGGTTGTGAAGGTTTGTATTTCCATGCTGTGTGCAAAAATAGGGTATCGGTAAGTGGGTGGTCCCCTATCGGTTGTGAATGTTTTCGCGCAAATTTGAACATCCCATGTCCACTCCCCACTACTTTAGTCCTTTCATTTTGTCGGTTACTCATATCATATCTCCTTAAATTGCGTGATTTTGATAAGAATTATGATCAATGATCAGTAATGATTAGCCACTGAGATTTTGGTGTTTTCATGTGTTTCAGACAACCGCACAGGGCGGTCCCGCCTTCACCGGGATCAGTTTGCGGCTCCGCACGGCGTCCTGCCGTTTGGCTCGCCATTCGAAGCGACAGGCGTCCAACTTGCTGGGGAAGCCATGCACCTGAAATACCAGGCGCGTTCCAGAAACCGGCGGAAACATGATGAAAAAAACATGAAAAACATTGCAAGACTATGGAAAAAATGGGTGGGGCGGTATGACCTCCACAAGATTGTGGTGTAAATCCACATTTAGGTAAAATACATGCCCAATTGTAGAACTCGTGACGGAGCTTCTAGTTGGTGTTACTGATGTTACTGTTGGAGAAGTATGACATCACATGCTCTCGAGATTGGTCTGGTTGTGGTTCATTACCCTCATCAATTATCAAACCATGTCAGACCCCTCAAGTCCGACAAATACCTCCACAGCAAGGAGACAAGCCACCACGCAAAGCACATTCCATGGACCTCCGCTGCGAGTCGCTTTGGCACCTCCGCGGATTTCCCCGTTGTGCTGCCTCAAACGTCTGGAGAGATCTGTGGTGATGCCGGTGTAGGTGCGAGAACCACTGAAGGAACGAAGTACATAGCAGCAATAGCCTGGAAGGACTTCGAATGCACTTAGCCGCTAAGTGTTAGGATCTGCCACAAATTCCACTGGTTGGACGTGCCAAATAGTGCCAAATCCTTGTCCGACCATTGTGCACAAATCGTGAGTGTGTGTGTGTGTTCATGTGAACAGACAACAGGTAACTTTGCGTGTGTCAGCAATGTTCTCCCACCCCGCACTGACCACATTTGCCTTTGATGTGTTTGTCCGCAAAATCGAATCCAAAGAACATCATGACTTCAAACCATCCGCCCATCCCAAGCATTGCCTCGGCCCTCCTCACTCTCCTGCGAAATGGATCTTGCTACAGGCACTGCCATAGGATGTCGGCTTCACTCTAATAGATTCAGAGTTAACTTTCTGCAGTCTTCGTTGTATACTATTCGTCATATTGATCCTTTTCAAGATTCAGAGCTTCTGGTTTGGGAGACTTGTTCAAATCAGGGTGTCAGGAATGTAGGCAGTTTTAACTTTATAGCCACCCAAAATCTTGCCAGAAAAGCTGAAAAACTCGACACTCCTCGCTCTTGTCACTGCTACTGCTGCTGCTACTGCTGCTTGAAGCGGTGCTAGAGGCTCGAGGGGCAGCCGCTGGCTTGCCTGTCAAGTGGCCAGGTCGAGTGCACATGAAGAATGAGAGCTTTGGTAGCAAGATGCACCAAGATGCACCACCAAGATGCACCAAGACTCAGCTCAGCAAACGTTACAGTGCTCACAAGATTTCAGGAGTGCAGTACAAGACAGCCTGAACATGGTTATGGAAAATGTGAAATACAACATACTTGAGATCTACTCTATCCTCCTTGGCCCAACCTCGAGACAAATTCAATGATCGTCCTGGTCGTGCCGACTTTAGGCCCATGGCAAACACGAACAACGCTAGAGCCCCTTTGGGGCTCATGTGAATTGCACATGGATGGCTTGACAGCGTCGCACAACCAAGGGCTCCAAGGAGACTGACGCGCTTTTAGGTTCGGAAGGTAACATTTTTGGCAATGTTCAGCACATTTTTTCACTCATCGTCTAGAGAAAAAAGAGGGACCAGTCTGATCTATCATCATCTATCATCTGTAATTATTCATTTATCACTTACCAGTTGTCAAGAGATGTTTAGCTCATCCTTCCATCCGCCAGGAAAATGACTTGTTCGAGGCCATGAAGCTTGGAAATGTTCGCTTCATCGTTGAATTTTGGTAAATCCGAGTGGATTCCTCAAGCCCAAAGATGTTGCAATAGGCAACAAATGACCTGAAAAGAGAAAAATATAGAAAAATGGGATTGTGAAACCTTCTTGCAGTGCTCAGTACTGCACCAAGTACAGAAAGAAGGAAACAAATGCCAGCAATTGGATAGGAAACAAAGACTGCAGCGAGTGTCCAATCAAAAGACAAAAAAAAAACGGTGAAGCGCTGACGGGAGCATTTTTCCCGCAGGACGGGGGGCTCCAAACCCCAACTGGGTCCAACTGGTTCCTTGAAGGTCAGAAACGTTCAGAAACGTTCACCACGATCCAATGTGCTCCACAGCCTTGACAATCTTTACAGCTCCCAAGCTGACTTAAGACATGTGAGGAGAGACACCCCGCTATCTGGATCTGCTTCGCGCTTTCTGTCTTGGTCTGAAATTGCTCAGTGTTGATGGACATTTCATGCAAAAAAAATGCTATCCACTGTGACAGGGTAAAAAATGATAGACAGGATGACGCCACCAACATCTGTGAACTGTATCCATCGCAATACTGTCGGGTCCACTTTCTCTTCACCAGCCTGGGGTTCTCCGCTAAGCAACACATATCTTGGGCATTCTTGGGCCATATCCTGCCCAGCAAGCGGGCAAGTAATATTGGGCACACAACCAGCTGAAGATTGACAATATTGCACAGCCCACTGTTGCTCTGTGGCAAATACAGCTTGACAAAACACATCTCCTGCATAGAAACGACGTTTTTCGTTAACTCTGCTGCCGATTGCCACCTATTGCTGCATCTGTTTCAGAGACAAACACCACCCCAGTTCCAAATCCAAGTCTTTTTGCCAGCCTTCAGCAAGTGATAAATGTTCTTTGTAGCAAAAGCAACTTGGCACCTCACTTCCAAGGCCACACCTTGGCTTTGCAACAAGCTGTTACGAAGACAGCACAAATTTTGATTCCATCCAACTATCCGTCCCTGAAAATCACAAAACGTTGGGAGGTGTTGGGATACCCGGGACCCCTTTCCGATGATCTGTTGGCAAGGTTTCTTGTTCAATGCCTTCAGGTTGCGACTGAAACAACTGCGACTACTGAGGTTCTCAGTTTATCCATTTTTTATGTCTCCAGATTTGGAGGTGCGGATCTTTTGATGTCTGAAACCAAACTGGGACAGCCTGGCAAGTCACGAAAGCTCAGCCAAAGTCAGTTGGTACATCTGCTGCTGTCCAACAAGAGCAAATCAGGCCGGAACAGGACTTGCAAAGCCTGCAACGAGTGCAAGTGTCCAGCGCAAGCATTCCAGTTGCAGATGCGAACAAAAAAATCAGCAGCAGTTTCTTTATTGCAGACATACTGCTTGCGGATGCTTGGGGGATCTTCAGAATCAACAATGAAATCCATGAATCAACAAAAGAAAACGGTGGGATCAAAACGTGGGTCTTGGAACACTGGTTGGAGGCTTCAGTGGGTCATTTACGTCTGGTTTGCCTCGAAGGTACGGTAACTGGCACAAACTTGACCTGGCACAAGACGTGAGTCCTGTTTTTACCTAGGAGGTTGATCTTTACCCATAGCAGCCATATGTTGCCAGACCCTCGCATCACAAGACAGAAAAGGAATGAAAGACAATGAAAAGCACCAGCATTTTTCTGCTACAGAGCATGGCGTCTGCCTCAGGGCAGCTCACGGCTGCTTGGACAAAGAAAAGTCACTCGACCTGAGACCTGTAGTGCCTGTCGCAGTGCCTGTCCCAGTGCCTTTGGTGTTCGCTGTGTTTGCGGACTGCGCAGACTGTGCCACTGTGGCTGCCTCCTGTCCATCTGTCAAAAAAATGGGGCTGCGCAGACTTCTAGCCAACCTCAAGTCAGAAGCCTCCACAAGTTTCATTCGGCGGTATTCAAATTCGACCAAGCAGGTTTTTGCACCAACAACCTCTGGGCAAAGACGTGCTTCTTCCCAAGTCTCTCCGGACTTGACGAGCACTCTGTATTTGTATTTGCCCTTCAAATACTGTTCTAAAGGTTCAAGATGCGTCTTGTCATGCAAGCGACTAAGGCTAACAGGATAAGGATAAGTATGTGGGCTAGTCCGCCCGATGGGCTCTAGTGAAACCTTCTTCAGCACAGGTGGTTGCAAGGGCCGCACATCCCCCAACTTCTTCTCTTTCCCATCAAAATCAAGGGGATGCAACACTGTTCTGGGAACTTTGTAGATACCACGCTTTCGATTGTCTACAGGTGTCACCAGCAGCTCCACATGATCCCGTACCAGCAATTCCCCAGACCGGTCGTGTGAGGGGAGCAGAACGACGATGTGACCATCGAGCTCTTTCCGAAATTCAGGAACATGCAAGAAACCCAAGTGTTGGGAGATGGTACATTTGAACAAATTGCCAGGAAGCCAAGTGGCAACAAAATCCTTGGCTAACTTCAAACATTTTGGAACCTGAGGGCGCGACTTGAACCGCTGGGCTACATAGTGTGCAAAGTTGACAAAATCTTTTTCTAATCCAGTGAGTTTCAGATTGGAGCTCCGAAACACTTGCTGTAGCAATTTCAGGTCGTGTCTGCTCAAGGCATCCGTGAGATCAATAAGATCCTGTTCTGGCTGTGGTCTCTCATCCTGAAAGAAAGTAATCTGCGCTTCAATCGGAGTTGTCTCGTCAACTCTTTCCAGTGTGAAGCGATTTCTTCGAACATCGTGGTTTCTGTGCATTGGGTTTGCACCAAACACCTGCAGCACCACCTGGGAAATAATGCGGCGAATCAAGCTAAAATCGTCTTTTTGCAGCCAAATGCCAACAGAAATCCTCAATGGCGAGCCATTGGATGATCTGATTACAATGACACCCAGAACATCGGAGTCATGGCCAGAAATGCCGTAGTTTGCGCTCTTTTGATAAGCTGGCATCTTGACTACTGCAAGGGAACTCCACAAAAAATCTGGATCAACCAGAAACTCTTGCACCTGTCTCTGAAAGCCTGAATCTCTGATGAGATTAAGTTTGGCCAACTCTTCAGGTTGCCTTATTAGGAAGCAAAGGTTGTCGGTGCACCCGGCCAAAAGCTTCTCGCGAATCTCTGGATTGGGCACATTGCCTTTTTGGTGTTGGGAGAAGTTCGTTTGTTCCAAATCTTTCTCCTTCGACAGCTGTGTCTCGGAAATATCTTGTGCTTTTCGATTCGTGGATTCCTTTTCCATCTTTTCCCTGTTCTGAATTGTTTCCTTCGCCTCCAAGGTCCCGGCGCATGTTGCATGCGCTGCGTGGCTGCCAGCTTCACTTGCTGCAGCTGCATCGGTTCCATCTACTGCACTCTTGTTGGTTAAATTTGAACTCAAACGGCCAAACTCGTACTGCTTGCCCATGATCTTCAGCTTTTGCTGAAGAACGTCTTGCAACCATGCAGGATCATCCAAGGCCTCCCGATCTGCCCCAAACGTGTTGTCATCAAAATTTTGCTCCGTTGAAGGCACAGTGGTGCTGTCCGCACCTTGCTCGATGGGAACAAGGTGCTGTCGCCATTCCTCAGCATCTTTCCCTTGCTCTTCAAGCACAAAGACCAAATTCATCGTGGCTTCTTGGGTCCAGCGATGCTCAGGACCGTACCTGCCACTACAGGCAGGAACGACTTGGCGCAGCAAATCCTCGGCCTCTTGCAAAGAACTTGGCTCATTGGTCTGAACCAGGAGCTCTGCCAACAGCCTGCGACGTCTCACCAAGTCTGGGTGGTCAGCATCCACTCGCAACTTCAAAGCGTCAATGGCTTTCCGCACCTTCTCTTTGGCATCTTCCAGTCGGCTGCGATGAGAATCATCCTTCAATGAAAACCGGAACTGCCAATCCTCTCGATCTCGGGCTGACACAACACTACCCAGATTGTTCATGCTACCCAAAGTGTCAGGATGGTCTTCTCCAAGAACTCGGCGCCTGCCTTCCAGCACTTCCCTGTGCATCTCCTCGGCTTCACGCCACCTGCCTTCTGCTTGAAGGACATTTGCAAGGTTGTTCATGCTGCTCAGGGTATGTGGATGCTCCTCTCCGAGCAGTCGCCGCCTTGCCTTCAGCACTTCGCTGTGCGTTTCTTCGGCCTCCTGCCACTTACCAAGTTCACGAAGGACAGTCGCAAGGTGGTCCATGCTCCTGAGGGTGTCAGGGTGGTCCTGTCCAACGACTCTGCGCATTCCTGCCAGCGCTTGTCTTTGCATCTCTTCAGCTTCCTGCCACTTGCCTTGTTCTTGGAGGACAGTGGCAAGATTGTTCAAGCTTCTGAGCAAGTCAGGGTGCTCCTCTCCAAGAAGCCGCCGTCTTGCTGCCAGAACTTCTCTGTGCATCTCTTCGGCTCCTTGCCATCTTCCTTGTTTTTGAAGAACATTCGCAAGGTTGGTCATGCTGCTCAGAGTGTCCTGGTGGTCAGGTCCAAGAACTAGGCGCATTCCTTCTAAGGCTTCCCTGTGCATTTCCTCAGCTTGCTGCCACTTGCCCCGTTCTTGGAGGACAGTTGCCAAGTTGTTCAAGCTGCGCAGCCTGTCATGGTGATCCTTCCCAAGCACGCGCTGCCGAGCTTCGAGCACTTCTCGGTGCATTTCCTCCGCTTCGTGCCACCTGCCCAGTTCGCGAAGAACCAAGGCTAAATTGCTGGTGCTGCTCAAAGTGTCCGCATGCCATTTTCCAAGGACCTGCAGCCTAGTTTCCAGCACACTTCTGTGCATCTCCTCAGCTTCCTGCCACTTGCCTTGCTCTGACAGCAGAACTGCAAGATTGTTTCTGGTGCTTAGAGTGTGCGGGTGGACATTTCCAAAGTACTCGCATGTAATTTTGCTGGTTTCTCTGTGTATCTGCTGACCTTCCTGCAGTTTTCCTCGCTTCTGAAGGAGGGTAGCAAGGTGTGTCATGCCATTTACCAGGTCAATGACCTCTGCTTCCACAGGAACCTGTGTCAGCCTCTGTTGCTCTACTTGCAAGAGCTCTCTCAAGACTGTTTCTGCCTGTTCCCAGCGACCCTGCATGGTCAAGCCTGAGGCCAGTATCTGTGAACATCGCCGGCTGCATTCGCGATATCTTTTCTGTTGATCCGAGCTGATTTCCTCCTGACCCAGCCTCGAGGTGACTTGAGTCATGACCTTCTCGTGGAGTTCTTCAGCTCTGGACCACTGGCCTTTCGTAGCCCACTGGACCACGGAGATGATGTCTTCCACCAAACGGCTCAGTGTTCGTTCCATTGCCAGTTCTACAAGGGGGTCAGCCACGCAAAAGAAGTATTGGCTGCGGCAATGTACTATATGATGTACTATGATGTGCTAACTACTATGATCGAAGGAAGTTTAGAAGTCAAACTTCCGACAATATGGACAGATGAAAAGCAGAGCAGGGAAGAGACGGAGAGAAGAGAAAGATTAGAAGAAAGAAGAGTAGAAGAGAAAGAGTAAGAAGAAAGAAGATGCAGATGCAAGAAAAGGTAGGAAAGTCGCGAAACACTGTGTTTTTCCAATGATTTGGGGCTCCGGAGGGTCGAAAAGTAGGCTCGCTAAAGAGGCGGGTGCGGAGCCAGCTGGCCAGAGGAGAGATGAAAAATTGCACGCCGTTGTGGCGCGAAGCACATTTGCAAGTCAAAATGTACAAAACACCTGGTGCTCGGAGCACTTTTGGAAGTTGAGATGTCGAAAAAGTGCACGCCGTTGTGG
>Ga0126342_10006473_pt1 | contig 20767 bp, 12 predicted proteins | sample Cyp1metagenome_FD_92528 | JGI IMG/M metagenome (GOLD analysis project Ga0126342, IMG submission 92528) | Coral microbial communities from Lord Howe Island, Old Settlement Bay, Australia - Cyphastrea 1 metagenome | ecosystem: Host-associated > Invertebrates > Cnidaria > Coral ...
CTCCTCTTCTCGACTGCCTATAACACAGCTTTCATATATCGTTTCTAATATTGCGTCTCCATACTAACAAGAGAAGACCCTGCTCCTCTACGCTCTCGGGCCATCCGTCGTCTAGTTTGATTTTCTTGCCAACTTACAACTGGAGGGGGGCTCAAGTTTGTAGAAAAATGTGCACATTATATCATATTACATTTGCTATCATTTGCTTGTTAGATAATTGAACTACATTATGAACTATGACATTGGATATAATATACTCATCCAATTATTCTTGCATGATATGTTTGCATATATATATATGTACATACTTGTCATATATCTATATGCGTGTGTGATTTAGATACTCAGATGGCGGTCGGATAGACAGCTACACCCAGCGAGAGAGAGAGAGGATATATCAACATATCATAAGATATATATACATCATGATATATCATGATATCTTAAATCGATTTAAATCGTATCTAATGTCATTTTATATATCTACCATATTATCAATGGGAATTTCAGGATCCTAAAATGGAGGTACTGTACCATATAAGGGCATATGTTCTAGGGATATCCCCTTATATATGCCTTATATAGGCCTTATATATGCTAGGTACCTCCAATTTAGGTTCCTGAAATGGCCATTGATATTAGGGGATGTGAATTTCATCCTTCGGTCACCACCCGAACCCGAACATGGCAGGATGCGGAGGTTCTGACCTGTGGCCTTACTTCCCAAGAGATTTGCTCCAGCAAGTAACATGGTGGACATCAGGTGGTTTCACCAAGGAACATGTACCAAGAATGGTGGAGTTATATGATTTACCCTCTGGTAAATTAACATAGCCTAGTTTTAATGGAAACTCATCTTCCAACCTCTATCTGCCAGGGTCTATGTTAATTTACCAGAGGGCATATGGAATTATATAGATTTTTGATCGTGTGGGTCAAGTTGTGCGCGTAGGAAACGTTTCGGAATCGTTGCGAGATGTTTTGGAAACTTCATGGGGATATGTCACGGAAATATCTGATCATTAATGGGGATATCTGAAAATAATGAATGGGAATATGATGGAATATGGGATTTATCATACTTGTTTACTCTTGGTGGTTGGTGGTTTTGGAACATGAATTATATTTTCTATATCTTGGGAATTTCATAATCCCAACTGACGAACTCATATTTTTCAGAGGGTTTGAAACCACCAACCAGTATCATACGTGTCTTGTCTATTTACCCTCTGGTAAACATACAAAAAGCTATTGAAAATGGCCATAGAAATAGTGGATTGTCCCATTAAAAATGGTGATGTTCCATCGTTTTTTGTAAGTTTACCAGGTCGGGTATTCTACATCAATACTCAACTTCGATAACCTGTGGACCTGGTGAACTGGGCCACGTGTTTTTAAAATCGGTTTCTGGGGCTTGATTTATTAAAGGGCTAAGGATTACTGGCTGGTGGTTTGGATTATTGGGAATAATAATCCCAACTGACTTTCATATTGTTCAGAGGGGTTGAAACCACCAACCAGATTATTAAGCATTCATTTATATCGGGGTAATTATCCTTTTTTGACCCAGAAATCTGGTGGCTTGATAGAAGTCGTACCAAAACGTATATTATACGGAAGTTGTAATAACTTCGATGGGTTGAGAAATCAGAAAAATACAAACAACTTACGTTTGATAGTTGGTGTCTCATAGTTTGATGCTGTCGCTGCGGCCTATCAGAAATACCTACAACACTATTTTGATGTCAAAACAACAGTGCCAGTTGGTTTTAATCCCACTTCGTGCGCAGATGTTGCCGGCTTGGAATCTCAAAGTTCTTGGCATTGTGTGAAGGGAATGTGTAGGGTAACATAAATATGGTTTCTGCCGCAAACATTCCTCTGAACCACATTTTCATGCACATCTAAATATCAGAGGATTTCCATTCAAATCCTGTGTTTTGGCTTATGCACATCTATCAGGGGAATTTCCATTGAAATCCTCATTGTTGTGGCTTAAATCATCTGAAATCTCAAATTTTCACTCAACCAGGGAATGATCCATAATCACTAGTAATAATCATCCCATTCCCCCATTGCCATCCATTCCCTACGTTTAGCACCAGTAAGAGAATGGAATACATCATGCTTCATGTTTTTTTTTAATCCAGAGCCCAAATGATCAGTAATTATGGATCATTCCCTCGTTCACTGCGTTTAGCACCAGTAAGAATCTGGTTGGTGGTTTGGAACATTTTTTATTTTTCCATATCTTGGGAATGTCATCATCCCAACTGACTTTCACTCCATGATTTTTCAGAGGGGTAGGTAGCCCCCACCAACCAGGAATCATCTGAAATCTCCTAAATTTTCTGAACTCAAAACCAGATCGTGCCGTGCCGATCCGTGCTGTGCAGCCCGAGGTATTGTCCAGGTGTTGGAATCCACCTGAAACAGCAGCGTGAGAGGAACTTCCCCCTGGAAGTCGCCAAGGCGGCCGAGATGCTCCACCCGTGTGCCGAGATTCTCCACGTCGATGTGTTCGTTAAATATGACGATGGGTCGGGAATAAAACCTCGGATGTTCCAATCAAAAATCGGGAAGGTGATAAATCCATATACCCTCTGGTTACTTAACATAGCCATGGAAAATCACCATTTTTAATAGGTAAACCATCTATAAATGGGCCATTTTCATCCATTTTCCATGGCTATGTAACAAATAACCAGAGGGTAAATCATGATGGGGGCGGAACCGGAGTTTTGACATGTTTTGACCGCTGATCATCTTGTAGCCCCAATCATAACCACAACTCGGCAATCAAAAACCATCATGTTTCAATAGAGAATTTGGGGTTTTCTAAACCCAAATATCTTCAAATGTAGTCATATAATCATATACTATCATATCTGATTGATGGTTTGGAATATGCTTTTATTTTTCCATTCAGTTGGGAATGGAATAATCATCCCAACTGACTTTCACTCCATGATTTTTCAGAGGGCTAGGTCAACCACCAACCAGAATAGTAATTATAGAATATTATAGATATATCTACCAAAAACCATTGTTATTGGAGTATATTGGAGTTATATACACACTTATCAACCATCATTAACCATATAATAACCATATACTCACCATTAATATAAACCATTATTAACAGTATATTAACCAATGGTATAACCATAACCATGGCTTATAAAATGATTAAATGATGATACCTCGGAAAATTTGCGCCCAGCCCCTGGGCATCCCTGGGCGCAGGCGGCGTTGGACTTCAGCATCGAGAAGACCCACGCCTCAAGGGAGGAAGCCATGGCAGCCATGGGAAGTTGGGGGAAGATGATGGAGAATTGGGAAAAGACATATTTACCTATACCCTCTGGTTATTTAACATAGCCATGGAAAATCCCTTCTAAATGGAGGTTTTAATGGGAAAATCATCTATAAATGGACCACTATAATCATAGAATTGGATGATGGGAAAATTTACAGGAAAGCCTTATATATCTATAGAAACTCCAATTTCAGTATGGTTTATGGTACAATGTGGGGCCCCCAAGATAGCTAAGTTGGTTTATAAGCCCCAGTAACTAGTTCGTTATAAGTACCATAAACCATAGTGACATTGGAGTTATGTGCACCAACTGAACGCTATCTTGGGGGCCTCACATTGTAAGTATAGTACTGATTATATGTGTTTATACACTGATAGAAGTATATGATAGTATATGTTTATTTCATACATCAAAATAAAACGAGTACTAGTATATGTACACCTTGGTTGAAGTTCATTTAAATATCAAGTCCAAGGTTCCATGATGTTCCAATTTTTCCCATCTTGATACATGATGTTGACATAGTTTTCACATATGTTGCTCTATATATATATATATATTCCTGTAAAACTGGCAGGATTTCCCATCAAAACTGCATTCGCCCTTTAAGGGCCGCCAGCCCTTTAAAAAGCCGCAGGAGGAACGTCAGCGCTTGTTGGGTTGCATGGCTCTGCCTTTGGAGGGGGAGGAGCAGGTGGAGACCTACCAGCGGATGACTAGGCCTTGGGGATATTCTTGGGTTTGCCTGAAGGTGATTTTGGGCTTATTACCCTCTGGTAAACTAACATAACTATGGAAAATCACCATTTTTAATGGGAAAACTCACTATAAATGGCCATTTTCAATAGCTATGTTAGTTTACCAGAGGGTATTAACCCAATGGGAAACCCACCAGACATGTGGATTTCCATCATGTTCCCAATAAACGGGGATTCGATTGAGGGAAACCCCCAGCTGCTGGGTGAAGGTTGGTGTATTTATGGGGAATCATCCCCATAGCTGGCCTTAATTAATTCAGGTCAGTGAAATATGTTGTACCCCAGATGTATATCAGATTATCAGGGTATATCACCCATAGACTCCTAGTTCACCAAGTTATGAGCCAACTGAACTATATATATATGTATATATATGTATATATATATGGGTAAATTATAACGACCTCACTGCGACCGAGCCCTGGAAATCATGGTTAGTAAGGGAAATTATCCCCAAATGGCCGCAAAAATTCAGGTTAGTGAAATATTATAATTTACCCAGATACATATTTGGGGGCTCCAGCTGGTGACAATTTCAGATATATCTCCAGCATACAATGTACATACTAGTATACAATCAACTCTCAAACACCTGGTTTTTCCGGTAAGTTTCGAGCCCAAAACAAATGCTAGACCATGGTAGCCCCAAACAAGTATACAACCTCAATTTCACCAGAAATGCGTTGTTGATCCAGACCATGCAAAACTGGAAACTGGAGATTTATGGACTCCTATCCAGTGGCCAGGAAGGAGTTAAGGAGCTGGGGGTATCTAAATTTCCGATGGGGAGCCAAGGAGCTACCAGGAGTTTCCCAACCACATGAGAGAAATGCTCATGACATTGGGTTTCCCACATTGATGACGTTTACTAATCATTAAACTAGGGTTGGAGCCCGTCATTCTGCGCGCTGCGCGGCCCGCCCTGGCCGCCAGGCGTTTGCGTAGCTTCCTCCTCTTGGCGTTCTGGCCACATGTGCTGTGCCGTGCAGACTTGCAGGATAAGGCATACATGCCTGAAGCCCCAGTGCCTGGAGATATTTGCCAAAGAAAGATTTGAAACTACTTTAGGTGAGGCCCATGTAGCAACACTTACAGACTGTAAGACTTACAGGCGCTTGAACAAATGAGGCCCCAATGCATGGGTTTATTTTATATATATATATAAAATAGCTAGGGCTTGCAACCAAGAATTGATAGCCATCGGGGGTATGCAACCAGAAATCATGTGATTTGAAAAACAACCAGTGAGGTTTTCAATGCAACGGTGGCAACTGATGAATTTGCCGATGGAATCAATGTTCGCGACTTAGTGAACATTGATTCCATCCACTGTCCAAGTGGCAAAATGGGTGATTGAAGCCGGTCTCTGTATAAAAGCTGCCATTCAACCTGGAACCTACATACTGGTTGGTGGTTTTGAACATGTTTTATTGTTCCATATATTGCGAATAATCATCCCACCTGACTTTCATATGTTTCAAGATGGTTGAAACCACCAACCAGATACCTCATTGGCTGTTGGTTGCTGATTCCATGGGCCTGCCATCGCTTAGACGGAAGGCTTAGGAACTCAGGATGAAGGGTGCAGGTCTGTTGCCACATGAAACAAACCATTGAGCACCATACAAAATCATGCCATAACTTATAATTAAAAAACATATATAATACCAAAGTCAAAATCCAGCGGTTATATAGTCATATTTTTTACCTTGTTCAAGTGTCCGTACATTGGGGTTTTGCCCCATTTTCAGACGCGCCCAAATATCATGAATTCTTGGTTACCCTCTGGTTAGTTAACGTAGCTATGGGAAATCACCATTTTTAGTAGGTAAATCATCATTTTCAGCATCTATAATTATAAATGGGCCCTTTTTCCTTAGCTATGTTAAATAACCAGATGGTATTTCCCATGAATATCCCTATTGAAGTGTGGGTTCAATTCCTCTAAAAATCACCATAAAATCACATTAAAGTCCATAACCAGAGGATACATTTATCATTATTTGGGATATATCAATATTATATTCATTCTTAGTTATAAGATATTATTTTTTAGTTATATATCATTTTATATCCTTTTAAATATATTAGTATCACCCCATATCATGATTTATCCCTGTTGATATATCCCCATGATGTCAGCTCAGGTCGATGCTGCTTGACATGGCCAAAGGTATCCAAGGCCGGTGGTGGTGGAAGGGCTTCGGGCCATCGCGCCTGGTGATGTTTTTTGTTAATAGAAATGGGGTAGGTACATAGATCTGGAATCATGGTTTATATGGGGAATCATCCCCATAGCTGGCTGAACTATTCAGGTTAGTGAAATATGTTTTTTCCCCAGATAGATGGATAGATTGATTGAATTTGATTGATATGTGTATATCAATGGATTGGTTTTCACGGGAAAATCTTAGCCGGAAACCATCGATGTTCCCATTAAATATTGGGTTTTCCTGTAAATGTTCCCCCAAACCAATCCGTTGAGTATATAGATGTAAATGGGTTAATTGAGTTTTTAGCGAGTAGTGGTCAACGATTAGCCATGGTGGTGTGATCCAATTGAGCATCAATCATGCCTTTTGGAAGGGAAAGCGAGCATGATTAATCAACAAGAACTTAGTGGTGCTAAACGAAGGGAATGAGGGAATGATCCATAATCACTAGTAATAATCATCCCATTCCCCCATTCCGATCCATTCCCTACTAAGCACCAGTAAGAGAATGGAATACATCATGTTTCATGGGTGTTTTTTTTTAATCCAGAGCCCAACTTATCAGTAAATTACCGCCGATACATGGGAGTATCACCAGCAAACATGTTGCATACTGTTCACAGCAATGAATCACTGACTGGTGGTTTGACCCTATGTTCTGCAATTATATACATATATATATATATATACATATATTATTACACACATATATTATTCTATATTATTATATTATTACATATATATATATATATATATCTATATGTTGGTGTTAGTTGACCCTATGTTCTGCAATAATATATATATATACACACCCTTTGGTAAACTAACATAGCTGTTGAACATCACCCTTTTGAGTGGGTAAATCCACGAACTTTCCATGACCATTTTCAACAGCAAAGTGTTAGTTTACCAGAGCGTATAGAAAATGGATTAAAATGGTAAACCAACAGTTTACTGATCTATTGGGTTTATCAGAGTGTAACGGTTTTGCCAATTCACTGATCTTCTGGGACGGGTAGTTGAAACAAATAAAACCACTTCGGAGCAGAGAATTTCAATGAAAAACTGGGGTAGGTTTGGCTGAGGATACCATCATCCTAACCAAAGAACGGCATTTGACCAACAGAAACCTTGGGATATGCTCAATGGATAGTTCAGATAGTTGGATCTTTGGCCATAAATACTACCCCAAGTTACTTTTGGGGCTAAAAAATAACTAAAATCACACAAATCAAAACTATTCCACTACAACCTTTGGGCATTACCCAGCTACAGCGTTGAAGTTTGGCAGAGTATCTATAGATTTCGCAACGCAGCAGCCAGGTGATTATTGGCGAACCTCCTTGAGTTTCTGGGATGAGGGGTTCGATGCTGGAGACGCTGGAGACGGGCGGGTGTTGGGTTGCCATCGCCAATGATAGGTAATATCATATCCCAAATGCTCCATGTATGGAATATTTACCTACATTTACCCCAAAAATGGCTCAAATGTAGGTAAATATTCCATACATGGAGCATCTGGGTATGGTGGGGACATCGCACGTTTTATCAGTAAAATCTTCGCACTTCGCATGTGTTTATTGTTTTTGTATTGATGGACAAGATCGCAGTTCGCGAGTTTTTATTCATTGGTAAGATCTTCGCAGTTCGCGAGTGATATCCTCATTGATGTTTGGCAGGAGAAAAACAACGTGCTAAGTGCTATTCACCATGAATTTCTATATTTATTTACCCTCTGGTTATTTAACATAGCCATGGAAAATCACCATGTTTAAGTTCGGTAAACCATCTATTTCTATGTGCCATGGAAAATACCATGGCTATGTAACAGTCATCACCAGAGGGTAGATCCCAAACATTGGTTACTGTGCCCAGGTTTGATGCTGGCCGGCTGCGACTTGGCCAAGAAGGAGCTCTTAGACTTGGCCATGTGACCTGCCGAGCAAACAACACGGCCACGGCGTACGCGGCGAAATGTGGTCCTCCAACATGGCAGGCGAAATTTCATGGGAAACGATGAGTTCAGATTGCTACAAGAGGTTGACCATAAAAGAATAGTAAAACCCAGATAGAACAGCACACTGAATTTTATTTTCCATCATATATGGGATGTCATCCTTCCCATTGACGAACACATATTTTTCAGAAGGGGTAGGTATACCACCAACCAGTGATGATCATGGCATTTTTTTCATTGGTGACTTTGGTTTTCTGGAAGGTCTTGGATTTATTCTGAAAGATGAGATTGTCACTATAGTCATGAGCAGTGCTGGTATAATGGTGATTGAATCGATTGAATCAATGCAATCAATGCAACGTGGGATATTTAACCGTCAAACCTATCAACCATAGGGGTGTTATTCGAATCGACGTGTGTTTTTTTTTCTGATTGGTGGTTCAACCATCTAAAATGGGTAGTTAACCGACAAACATGGGATATACTGGGCTCAACCACACCCCCAAAGTGGGTTTGGATTAAAATTCAACCACACCCCCGAAAATGTTCATTCTTTTATTTTGGAGATGTTCTTTCATATCGCGGCTGCTGGGGATGCCGAATGAAAGTCACTCCTGGCATCATTCGGCTGAGGCAGAGCTTGATGTCCAACTTGGAATGGCTGAAACTGGACCTGCAGCAACTTGGAACGGCTGTGCAGTGGCGATTTCCCCAAGGGAAACGCTGTGGTGTTGCAGCGGTGGGATCGCCTAGGCACATGAAAACACAGGCAGCTGGTCATATTTAAAGAATGAAGGTATTCTGGTTGGTGGTTTCAAACCATGAATTGTTTATTTTCCATGTCATATATGGGATATATAATCCATCCCATTGACGAACTCCATCATTTTTCAAGATGGGCACATTGCACCACCAGCCAGATAGAGAATGAAGGTATTTCTATGAGGTTGGCTTTAATTTCCCCAGCGAATTGCTAAGATAGATGCGGAAACGCCATGTTTTTCCGGAACAAATGATCTATCATTGGGTTGGTTCAAGGGAAAATCTTAACCGGAAACCATGGTTTTTACCATCAAATATAGGGCTTAAACCAGTAAATTTGCCCATCATCCAATTCTATGAATCTAGAGATGATAGGTTTGCCATTGCATAGTTTGAGTTGGGGAGTAGGTTTCAGGCTTGTGTAATTTGTTCCAGAAGTGCACATGTCGCCCCATTCAACGGTTTGGGCCATCCCAATTAAACTGATTGGCCTGTCAATCAGTTTGGCACGTCAATCAACCTAGTGGTACCTACTGGTATCCAGGGGTCCCCAGATAGATGTAGATTTTTCCATCCATGCGTTCATGATCAACATACAACATATTTGAGACCTGCAGAATTATGCAGATAATTGCAGAGATGTATTTCCGATGTTCATGATGTACCAAAGGTAAATACCGCACGCGAAGCCATCTAGAGAATGAAGAGATAGTACGATTTACCCTTGAGAACCACTAAGCGCTATCAATCATGGTTTCCTGTCAAGTGTGAATAGCAAACATATATTATAACGTGTAATAATGATTGTCATGACAGCTATATACCATCAGTAAAAATCATCATATACTAATCATAAATCCTTGATTCACTATCATCTATTCATACCATTAGCAAATCATTAATTATCCTTTGCTTATTTAACGTAGCTATGGAACATCACCATTTGTAACAGGTAAATCGTCATAAATCAGCTATATAGGGGCCATGTTCATCCATTGTCCATGGCTATGTTGAAGATTGTTAAATAATCAGAGGGTAAATATGTCATAATCATATAATCATTCATAATCTAATATTATATAGGCCTTATATATGATAGGTACCTCCAATAAATCGGTTCCTGTTGCATGGCCATTGAGCTCCGGGTTCACGGGTTCACCGGGCCCAGGTTTACCAACTTGGAGGACGCCAGCCTCTCAAGCTTGGCAAAGGCACGGAGACGAAGGGGAAACCGTGGTAAGTTCGATCCTACTCTAGAAAATCCTGAAAATCAGATGTTGCTGTAGTCTGGGAAGTTTGCTTAACATGTGCCATTTTGTAACCGAAAGACCATGGCCCGACGACCCGACACAGCGCCTTGATCCGAATCGGTGTAACCGGTTTCGGTGAAGATCCCGATGTTTACATAGCCATGGTATAGATGGCCCATAGAAATAGATGGTTTACCTATTAATTTCATGGAGATTTTCCATGGCAAACTGTTAGAGATAACCAGATGGTATTCCAATGTTCATTTATCCAGTTGTGTGGTTTGAACTGTCCACTTTTTTCAAAGTGGATTCTATAAAGGTCTAGAATCCCACTGCCTTGAATCACCCCCAAACCCTGGCAGTCCATGACTTGCGGTCTCAAAGATTTTGGGTGTTTAACATGTTATTCCATTGATGGTTGGTTCTACCCCTATTCTTCATGGTTGACTCCACATATGCTGTTGGCTAAACCACCATGTTTTGATGCTGAAACATGTTTGTTACTGCTGGAACAAAGATAAATCACCACATCATACTTCCATTATATATATATATATATATATATTATGTTGGTTATACCCCTATGATCCCTATTATGGTGGTTATACCATTGGTATACCCCTATTATCCCTATTATAACCTCTATGTTTGATCTTCAAAAACCCCTAGTATTCCCCTCAACTGATCCTTAAAAGCCAGTTGTTGTTGGTAGCATGGCCACTGCCAGGCCCTGCCACCAAAGCTGAAGACTTTAGGGGTGGACCTGGCCGGCTGCAGCATCAGTGACCGAGGCAACGGACATGGTTAGGTATTTCCTTGGGAAATAGGTTGGTTATGGTTAGGTATTGAGTTATTTAACAGTTTGCCATGGAAAATCACTATTTTTAATAGGTAAACCATCTATAAATGACCAGATGATCTGTTATTGGTGTATTTTGTTTCTTTTTTTGGGTGATGTGTTGGGTGATTTTTTGGGAAATCATCTGATTCGGTATCTCCTTGGTACCTCAAACGCCGCAGCGGCCGATCGCAGGTGTGTTCAGCTTCCTCAGCAAGTTGCCCAACACGGTGACCAAAGTCACCATGAAGTTACAACATACTAAGGTGACGCCAGGCGGCTCCTTTACCACGTGCTATCCCAAGTGTGGGCCTGGGATGGTTAGTGTTCAGATAGGTTTGAACTATGATAATATCTGGTTGGTGGTGACTGGAACCATGGAATTTTATGACTTGCCATTCAGTTGGGGATAATCATCCCAACTGACGAACTTATATTTTTCGGAGGGTAGGTATACCACCAACCAGATATGATGAGATTGATGATACGTGTTTACTTTATTTATGACTTTTTTCTATGGTTCACAACGGTGGAAAATAGAAGCTAAATACGAAATCTTGTTTTTTCTATAACTTGATATATCCCTACGGTTGATCCCTTTCCCTAGCATTGTGGAGGGTACCCACTTTCAAATGAAGAGAGAGAGAGAGAGTCTGGACAAGGTGAGACACATTGAATGTGTATATGTATATGTTGTTATGTTTCTGCATTGTCTTGTAAGGAAGCAAGCATCCAATTGTTTTGAAATTGCTTGGTGCACATTATTACAGTATTCACAAGCACTAGAAACTAAGAAATCAAAGGACACGCTCCACTTGATGCATGTCCACATTTGTTCGTGTAAGCTCCAAACATTACGATCCTTATTACCATCCTTATTGATTTTTCTGTTTGAATTCCACGTCACCACGTTGTCAAAACCTGACGACAGGACTACTGGAGTTGAGCAAAGATGGTCCCTGCGCCCTGCTGAAGCTTAGCCCACAGGGGGCCCAGGGTTGACGTGAATGGTCCTGTTCACAATAGGGATCCAGAGGGGATATCATCAGGAAGTGTTGGTTTTTGTAGTTTTTAGATTGTTTTTACTATGTTTTTTTTAAGTTCTAAGAGATTCTAGTATGTTCTAGTATTTGTTTCGAGGGGCGATGATCCAAAGAGTACCCGATGGTTTGGGCAGGATTTCCGCCGGCTCCAATCATCACTGAAGAGTTGTGGTGATCATCGCAGTAGCAAAAGATCATGCTTGTTGAATTCGATCCCCCATAAAAATATGAACAACATCCCTATCCCATTATATAAATTAAATGGTCCCAGTCATATTAGTGGTTTCATCCCCAAAAAATCCACCGGAAGGGATTACTTCACTTACAAAAATGGCAAAAAAAATGTGCCAGTTTCCTCCAGCTCAGTCACACATTTTGAATGAAACATCTGACGGAAATCCACATGTAAAAAAGGAACCTCCTTTTTTGGGCATTTGCATGATAGAAAACCCCAAGAGCTTGTGTGTGTGTGCGTTTTTAAAACCATTATCTATATCTATCTATCTATATATATATAAGATAGACTATTGGTGGAAGCGGCACATTTTCCCATCCCCAACCTTTCAGCTTCAGGAAATGGTCCAACCTGTCACATTCCGAGCCGCGCATTTCAGCGTTGGGGGAAGGGATGGTAATGTTGGAGGTCACAGTGGGAAAAACTCAGAACTCTAAAATGGAGGTATAGCACTCCATAGATTAATGATTAATGACTGGTTCATGATGGTTCATGATGGTTAATGATGGTTAATGATGGTTACCTTAATTGTTAATAATGATTAACGGTGGTTTATAGTGATTAACAGTGGTTAATGGTATTGATGGGAATCTAATAATAGTCTGGTTGGTGGTGACTGGAACCATGGAATTTTGAATGACTTTCCATTCAGTTGGGAATGTCATCATCCCAGCTGACGAACTCATATTTTTCAGAGGGGTTGAAACCACCAACCAGTACTTTATGGCCTATTTGTTGGCCATATCTTCTGGGAATATGCGGAGATTCCCTGAAATTTAGCCGTATACAAAAATAGGCTTCCAATAAATGGGTAGGTACCTCCAATAAATCGGCCCCTGAAATGGCAGTGGAAGATGCCCTACACATCCTGAGGCAGTTCAGCAAACATCATTGGCCAACGTCATTGTCTCTTCATGGGATAGAACCTGTACCTATGTAGTAAGTAATACCACAATCCCATGGTATAATTTAGTGTGTATATATAATAACACCATATTTCTATATATTTCTATCATAGCCTTCTATCATCATCCCATGATATATACATTTATACATGTATACATTTATACACATATTGTACCATGACAAATCCATGTTTGCGCGTGAAATCTCAACCAAGGCGGGTTCAAGCATTGAAGGAGAAGATGGAAATCATCGAGGGACGGAAGGCGGGAACGCCAGGAGACCAGAAATGCGGTTGGTTTTTGTGACGACGGCAAGTCATGGCGGAAATATGGGGCAAATATCCTTGGCAAGTGGCAAACATTGGAAAAACATAGGAAAATATAGGAAAACATAGGAAAAACATAGGAAAACTGTTGAAAAATAGGAAAACTATTGAAAAAAATTGGGGAAATATGGGAAACTCAACTAGAAATGGAGCTTTGAACGGGCTTAAATCCATGGTAGAAATGGTGGATGTTCCAGCCAGCCACAGTCCCACAACCTAACGTACTTGGTACATATCCAACATCATCCAGTCTGGTTGGGTGTGTCAATATCCGCAAAAAAAAACGGCAAAAGTGGGAATGGTCCATTTTTTGTTCACATATTTTCCCATATGGCGCTAAAAATCCGCCACATCTTCGGAGAAATCCTTGGGGGAATCCCCTGTTTTTCTCCGCTGCAGAATCCATTAGCTGCGCCAAATCCGTCGCAAGTCACTTGGCTTTCGGTGCCGGTGCCGGGCATGAAAGCCATGGTTGTGAGATTTGGACAGCCGATCATCAAGCAATATCTGGTTGGTGGTGACTGGAACCATGGAATTTTGAATGACTTTCCATGAAAAGTTGGGAATGGAATGTCATCATCCCAAGTGACGAGTTGTCTATGATTTTTTGGAGGGCTAGGTCAACCACCAACCAGATTATTAACCATCATTAGCCATCATTAACCATATAATAACCATATAATAACCATATAATAACCATATAATAACCATTAATAACCATATAATCACCATTAATATAAACCATTATTAACAGTATATTAACCCATGGCTTTTGCTGTAGTTCTTTGTTCATAAAAAAGTCATCCAAGTCATCCAAGTCTGGGAGATTCTGTTGAAAAATCGCTGTCCGAACAGAAAACAGAAGTGGATTGGAATGGATTGGATAGAATAAGGAATATAATATGTAATATCATATTTATTTATATATATATGTGATATGAATCAATGTCTTATTGGAAGTTCAATGGAATGTAGGTTTGCATTTGTGTGTGTGATTCTTTCAAAGAAACAGTTCCAATCTTGTGTGTCGTTTGTAGGAGTTGTTTGGTTTGCCTACTTTGGTTTGTTTGAAAAACAATCAACAGTGAATGGTGTGTATGATATGTGTATATATACACGTATGTAAATATACATATATATTTATATTCCATATATTATCTATAATATATATATATATATATATATATATATCATGTATAATATATATATATATATATATCATGTATAATATATATATATATATGTGTGTGTGTGTTTTTAATTATATAATTATATAATTATATACGTGTGTGTGTTCCATATATCTTCTATGTGTTTTCCCACTTTTAAAGGGCTTCAAGAGGGAACGTCACCCGAAATAGCTCCTTTTGTCTCTGCAGATCGTCTCTTTTGGCGCTTTTTCGCGGACGGCGCGAGGTGAATCGAAAGGTGGCCCTGGAGAATCTGGCGATTCTTCCCCCCAACGCCATCGCAGATCAAGTCCTGCAGCAGGCGGAGATGTGTTTTAAGAACGCGTTGAAAACAAGATATGGAAAATAGATGTTTTTTAGTTGGGAACTGGTTGGTGATTTGGAACATGAATTTTATTTTCCATTTCATATATGGGATAATCCTTCCCGTTGACGAACACATATTTTTCAAGATTGTTAAAACCACCAACCAGGGAAAATAGATGTTACAGATGTGACTCTTTCTCTCTGAATATATTTATTGAGATATAGACATTATAGATTTGCATACGTCACAGTCTAATTATTCTAAGTACTGCAATATACACTTGAGTGTGATAACACACTACCTAGACCTTCTGTATGCATCCATCAATATAATATTTTACCCCATATATATATATATCTGTGTGTGTAGTACTTTACCCGTCTTTTTGGGAGTATTTGGAGGTACTACTGCTCCCTCGCTCTATGATGTTTTCACATCTTTTGGTCTCCCCACGCTGTTGTGGAAACATCACTCTGCATGCTGCTGATCTTATTCCAAACTGCGCAAAACATTGCCTGTTCATAAGTAAAGGCCTCCTGTCTGTCTCCCGTTCCATTTTTTTCTATTCCCTAATCCCAACTTATTCCAAGCTGCAGGAAACGTTGTGTTTTCACAAGTAAGTGCAACCTTTGTGCTTCCCGTCCCATTTTTTCTGTTCCCTAATTCGCAACTTATTCCAAACTGCAAAAAACATTGTGTTTACACAGGTAAATGCTGCATGTGTCTCTCCCCCTTTTTTTCCTATTCCCTAGTTCACAACATCTTCCAAAATGCGCAAAACAATGTGTTTTCACAGCTAAACGTTGCATGTCTCGTCCATTTTTTTTCCTTTCCCTAATTCACGACTAATTCATAGGGACCCCCTCGGCCACTGAAATTTTAGGGGAGGGTACGTGAAAGAATTTCTGAAATATATTTCGCTTGCATGTCTGGAGCAGTTTGGCTCACAAATGCATGTATGGCATCCCAGGTATGATGAAATCCGTGCTGTGAAACAGATTTGGGCATATCATCCCCATATTGGGGCACCAACAAGTCATTTTCAACAGAGCAAATGATTGAAAATCATCATACAATATCAAACATATTATATAAACCATCCACTTGGGGGCTCCGAATTTTGAGACATAGACATCCGGCTTATGACTCTCTGATGCCGAATCCATCCTCCACCGCTTGGTGATCTTCTTTCAGTCGGCTCAGCTGGACCTGAGGCGGCAACGTGACGCAACGAGCATTCACGAATTTCTGATTTTTACACCTACACGACATCAGTGATTTGAGCTGCTGAAACATGGTGTATGTTTCAAGTTTTGGCTTTCGCTCAAAACAACTGAAAGCAATCAATCTCCTCGCTGGCCGGCTGCCCCTGCGACCTGAGGTGGAACCAACAATTCCACTCTAAGAATGGCACCGGTGTATGCCAACGGTTTAGCAAAATGACCAGCTCTATACCAGCAACCAAAAAACCAGAATGATCAGATATATGATCAGCTGTTTAAAGTATATCATTGTATATACATTTACATGCTATAATTATCTATAATCTACAGTAATCAGTTCTTTCAAGCAACGTTGAAAGGCGAGATCGAGGAGCAGCATGGAGCAGCAGGCCAGCCACAACCGAGAACTTCAAGAAGAGAAAGTGATCGCTGAGGACAACCAGCTGTCAAGAATCCCAATGGATTGCTGGAGGTGCTTGTTTTCGGAAGATGTTGGATTCCAATGGTGACAGTTGATATCAACGTGTGTGCCGCCCCAAAGGAAGTGCAAAATATCATAATACATTTGTTATATTGTGCTTTTTTTAAAAAAAAAACTGTACATGAATATATCTGTTCATTTGGGAGATATAGCCACAAGTTCGGCTACGTATCTGCACCGTTTCAGGGACGCAGCAGTCCATTTACTTGACATACAACCACACATACACACGTACGATCACATACATATACATACATGTACAATCATATACATACACGTACACATACCTAAGCATACATACCTGGACAAACCTATATATAGATACCTATACACACCTTTACATACATATACATACATATACATGCCGATATAGATACCTAAAGATACCTAAAGATACCTATACATACATATACATACATACATGCATACATACGTGCATATACATAAACCCCACACATACAGCTAACCACCGCCACAGGCCACAGGGCAGAGGGGGGTGAAACAGAAGAGCAGCAACCCACCACCACCACCACAGGCCACAGGGGGCAGGGGGGCGGACCATAGGAACCAGGAGCACCCATACCCCTTTGGCGTCTGAGGGGGGCTGGGGAATACTGCACCATATATTTGGGTTGGATTTGGTTCCTGTCCATGTTGATCCTTCATGTGCACAATCCTCACAGGCTGCGACCTTGGAAGCTGGTGGCGCAGATCCAAAGCTGTCCGAGGTGCTTGTTTTGGGAAGATGTTGGCTTCCGATAGCAGCTGTTCGTTTTTTGAGTTTTACAACGCTTTACCATGCTTTACCGATGTTGCTACATACATACCTGCATACATACATGTGGGTTGAATTGGTTCCTGCCCATGTTGATCCTTCATGTGCACAATCCTCACAGGCTGTGACCTTGGAAGCTGGTAACGCAGATCCAAAGCTGTCCGAGGTGCTTGTTTTGGGAAAATGTTGGCTTCCGATAGCAGTTGTTCGTTTTTTGAGTTTTACAATGCTTTACCATGCTTTACCGATGTTGCTCCTTCGTGCGATGACACTTCATGTATGTATTCTAATGTATTCTATTGTTTTCTTATGCAAATGAGTGGACAGTTGACTATGTGGAACATTTTTCAACGTTTTGTAGAAACGTTTGTTATTATTGTATATTCTTTGTATCCTCTGGTGTTGTGACATTGACCAAATGTCTACTTATTGTTGTTACCATTTGTTACCTGTAAATCGTTTAACATTCAACGCACTACAGCGACCCCGGTGCCAGGCTGCGATGGCGTACAGCAATGGTGGCATGTGTGATGAGGCTAGGGGGTTAGACAGCTTACCCATATTCTTGGGTTATAGAATTACAATGAAATACAATGAATTTGGGTTCAAACATATTGGAGCAATTTACTGAATTTGGAATTCCACTTGAGCCCATGAAACACTGGCGTTTTCTGAAATGCTCAGGACAAGGTGACCGAGGACGAGTTCAACAGATGGCTTGAAGAGACGCTTCACGAACCCCATGGTGCTGCATACGGAGAGTTTTTGCAGGAGCTGGCGCCAGGCCCAGTGGAGCTGCCAGGCCCAAGCAAGCTGGGTCACGTTCCTTTGTGGGCACTGTCCAATGACCGGACGAACAGGGCTGGTTCGCGAGCGCTGTCGAAGGCCGCAATCCGCTTCAAGGTCTCTGTGCTGATAGAGGGCTGCACATGGGGCTTCGTGATGTCGAGTCAGTGAAACAACGTGAAACAACCAACCATGTTTGTTTGCAGACAGTCGTGCTCACAAACTTAAAACCATCACAAAATCAAGTTACGTTACTAAATCCGGTTTCGAAATTAGATACAAAATCAGATGACCGGATTCACAAAATGAGATTTCCAAACGTCGTTCACAATCAGGTTCTGAATTCCGATTCATACAAGATCAGCGTCAAAAACTCAACTAACGAGCGCGTGCAGTCCATACACAAACTCAATGTGAAACTTTGGAGATATATGTGAAACTTTGCTCCTTCCTCACTTGCAACAGTTCTATGTTCAAATCCATTCCAATCCAAGTCGCGCGTTCACCTGGTCTTTGGGCACACTCATCACATCTCATCACTTCTTCAGCATAATTCAGCATATTGCAGAGCTCTGCTGAGCACAGGTGCTGGCCCAAAAGCACCAACCATATGGTTGTGATCGGGAGCAGTAGTGCATTTGGCTTGGACTACGTTCATGGGCACCAGCGGGCTGCAGCAGCCCATGCATTTCTTGAGTACTGTTTCTCGATCGAACTCAACGTATAGCTCATTTTTTGAACTTGACATGTCAATACTTACTCCTCCATGCAGCCCTTTTTTTCCAACATTGCATTCTCGCAAGACAGCGCAGTTTATTTGGAGCACACTTCGGAGTGTTTTGTCATGTTTTGTCAGGGTTTGGATTTTTTTAAGAATTTCAGATGCTGTGCCAATTGCTGAGGTTTTGAAAAGGGTTTGCGACCAAGTGGGTGGGCCCGACAATTGTTTCAGCGCATTCCAATTGTTTGGGAGACAATGTCCCGGGCCGAAGCAGCGATCCAGGGTGTGGCCAGATCGCTCGAGGCGACCTTTCTCATGACATCGTTTGATTGGAGCCAGTGCATTTTTCTGCTTCAAGGAGATCGGTCGCCACTTAAAGGTATCAGTGCCGAGGCTCGATCCATGAATCACCCGACAATGACTTCTTTATATTTCTTGAGCCATTCAAGTCAAGCAGGTTCTGTTTGGGAAATTAATGGAAATTGCTCCAAACATTTATAAGCATTTAAAAACTATACCCCAATCTAAATGTTTGATTTGCGTCCCCTGTATCGAACTGGTTGGGGGGGCGCTGACAGGAGTTCCGGGCATTGCTGACAAAGCACGTCAGTGCAGGGGTCCTGGGCGCAAAGGGCTTGGACTTCAATCGCTTCAAAGACGTGTTTGAACGACTTCCGTGTTGGTCGCTGAACAGAATCGTTCAAGCTGGGGAGGCCTAAGAGACGTTTCATTTTGTTTCGCCATGTGAGGAACAACAATACTTGCTCGAGTTTGAATACAAACTAGACATGACGGAAGGATCCCATAGGTCTGAGAAACATTGAGCTAGAGATGCTAGCAAAGTTACCACAGAAAATAGACGGTGGTGATTGGATTGCGTTTGTCATCTCGCTTCTCCAGGCAATCGGGTCAACACCCAGCATGGGCCTGTTTCGCGACAGCAGCTATCTGATGGCGCCCAAGAGTCGTCAAGGCCACGGGAAAGATAGCCTGACAATGTTCTCGCAGATGGCATGGACGAACAGGCTGATGCGTGAGCTGGAACTCAAGTGTGGGTCCGAGCTGAACAAAGGCATGAGTGTGCGAGCAGTTGAGGCCCAAACCAAAGAGCCCCTCAAGAACGAGTGGAGAGGGAAAGCCATTGGGTTGGACAATGGCCTTGCTTCACAGAAGCTGTCTGAGGCGCAGCTTTTGACACCAAATCATTCTGTGGGAAGACTATGGAATACTACGGAATACTGAGTTCATCATAGTTCATCCATATGGCGTATATGCAGGAAGTTTTTGGAACTTTCATAGAGCGTCAATCATTTCACCAGCCGGGACTAAAAGAGATTTGATATGATTTGAAATTATATTGTTTATAAGTGTATTTAATTGTTGTTAGACTGTCCAGCGACATTTTGTCACTCAAGCTTTCTGAAGTTCGTGCATCATGAAACGGTGATGAGATTGATAGCTTTTAAATGTTTTATCGCCATAGAAGCCGGAACTTTTGCAATTTGCATTTAATTCAGAAGATTGAGTTGATTTGGAAACATCAGATGATGTTGGGGCTGAGAAAGAGGTGGTCCTAGCTTCCTTTGCTTGTGGGGAGATGGACGTTGACATCGAGTCCGGGAGACCGTCTCGGAGCTGGGCAACTATCAAGCGAGTCTTATGGGCGCGGGAAGAGCA